>Ga0209700_100621_pt1 | contig 68791 bp, 29 predicted proteins | sample SiratroredBW_FD_187528 | JGI IMG/M metagenome (GOLD analysis project Ga0209700, IMG submission 187528) | Root nodule microbial communities of legume samples collected from California, USA - Siratro red BW (SPAdes) (version 2) | ecosystem: Host-associated > Plants > Roots > Nodule | place: USA... | reverse complement strand
ATAAAAATAATAAATTTTAAAATATATATATATATATATATATATATATATATATATATAATTGTTAGTTTTAAAAATGAAATAATCTAATTATTTTAAAATGAAAAAGTTATTTAATTATTTATTTTATTAAATAAATAAATAAATTTTATTAATTATAAGATTGACTAAAAGACAACAGTAAAGAAGGCTATCGGTTTTGTATTTGTTTATATAATGATATAAATATAATAAATTTTAAAATAACACTAATTATTATTTTGTAATTATCTCATTATAAAAAGATATAAATATCATTGTTTGGGACTAGCCCACATTCTAGACTGGCCCAAACCATTAAGATTTATTTGCGTAACAATGAAACAAGCCCAATAACCTCTCGAAGGACCTACACATTCAGAATTTGGTATCTAAGAAGTTAAACGATAACAAGCTCTGAAGCCTGCTTAGATAAAGCTTTCAATACATGGTTGTTTGAATAAACTTATTAACTTCAGTTAAGTTTGAATACGACTGTCCATTCTATTCTTCTGGATATTCTTGAAAGAGATATGGTCCCATCCCATTACATATTGAAAAGTTTATTCTCGATTGACAGAGAGTATTAAATTGTATAGATTATTTAGAATTTTTTTTTTCATTGGGTTGAAAAAGTTCGAACATACATAAATAAAGTGGGTTAGAACCTGGACCAACTAAAATCTATTACAACAAAAACAATATATGTAATTCTCAAATAAATTTTATAGTTTATGATATGGCCCATCCTAATCTATTTGACTATTTAACTTGATTTGAATCTGATTTAACTTTGGTCATACTAATTTAAGTCTGATTTCTTTTAAACCTGATCCAACAGTAATTCACCTTGCTTAAGATAATTCAATCTCACATTAGTTTTGAATTTTCATAATTTAAAAAATTATTCAACTTATATCCAATTCATGTCTAGTCTACATCAAATTTAAATTTAGTGAATAGGATTGGACTTAAAATCCAAAAATATAACTGTAACTTTTTCTTATATGATGAGTAATCAAAGATTTGGAGCAATTAATACTTTTTGGCCTGTATACAGATTTTTTTTTTAGTAAACGTTGGTTTTATTCTCATTTTTATATATTTGTTTTACTTTAAACATAACTCTCCTTAGCTCATAGAATTGTAGTGGACATTTTAATCATATAACTGAGCTTTTTAATTTTGTAGACTTTTTTGAGCTTGACCCATGTGGACTGGACCAAATTTAAGTTGGACCAAATTTACAAGTCTATATTTGACATGTGATACGGTTTTCTTTCTTGTAAGTTTAATCCAGTTTAAAGAAACTTAAACAGTCGCTGAAGAGTTAGTTGGTTTAATTAGGTTCTAATCCAACACTATTCTATCTTCACTAACTATCACATTCAGGTAAGGTGAAAGACATCATAGTTTTTGGAAAACACCATTTGAAAAACACCACTACCAATGATGACCAACAGAGAAGAAATATTAAATATTTTTTTAAGAGTAATAAAATACTTTACAAATGATTATTAATATCTTTTAAGTGATGCATTAATTAAAGAGCAACGGGTTGTACTAGATAGATTTAGAAACATCAAGAGATTGAGAATGAAATTTAAACTTTGAGAAATTTTAGCAAGGTTCTTATCTGATACCTTTATTTCCTATATTACTTTTATAATTAGTTGAAATTCATTAAAATCAACATGATCCATTAATCATATATATTTAAATAAATCGAAAGTAAGTTGCACCAAAGTTAATAGTTTTTTTTTATAAATTTACGTGAACAGAAGTGTTCAAAAGGTGGCACTATCGTTCTCTTTAATTTTTCGTTCATAAATTCCTTTAATTCTAAAAATAATTGTACAATGATCCTTTGATTTGTTATTCAAAATATCCTTACAGCGTATAAAAAAAACTGCAACAAGTAATTTGTTGTTGATTAGCCATGATCAGAATTTGAAACAATGCTGCCGAAAAGGAATTTTGCAATCATGAAAATGCACAGCACACCTTGTAACTAAACATATACAAATGCTAAATTTGCAATAAGTAAAATGATTAAATTATGAAAGTGAGAAGTAGCAGACAAGTTGATTCCTTTTGAGCCTAATTCCTAGCTATAACTAGCTAGGGTTGCAATAAGGGCCATTTTGTTTTGGTACACCCTAACTCCCAAAATCCATATTGAAAAAAATGTTTCATGAGGTAAAGTCAATTGTCTCATTCCTTATCCCATTCTCTTTTGTTCAATATTGTCCCTTCTTTTAACTCATCATGTGGTAGAGGTTAGTCATTATTCACATTAAATTTTTCAACAACCCAATGGTGAAGACACTATGAAAGCATGTAGGTATTTAGTCCTTAACTACTACATACTCAACTTATTAAGAACACCATGCAATATATAATTAGAAAAATAATAGATGAGTAAAGAAGAGTAAACTCTTTGGTTGAAGTACTTTGGGTATCCTTCTAATTATTGCTGCCTCTAGGCCCATCTATGAAATAGACCACCCCATGTGTTATCTACCTCCTTCTTCTTCTTCATTATAATTTTCTCTCACACTTTCTTTCCTTCAAAAAATATATATATATATATTTTGAAAACTTGCGTTTCTATTTTCCATCACTGCTTCTTCTTGCTCAAGTTAACTTTCAGAATGTTCTCGTATTACTTTCAGAGTTTAGTTTAAGATCATAGAAAATATAACTTTTTTTTGTATGTATAATTTGAATAGAAAGGAGGTATCTATGATACCAAAAGTTGGAATATGGAGTAAATGAACTATGAAATTAATTACTAACACAGTGAAATGAAAATTACTAATTACACCATCCAAGTTATGAGTGAGTTATACTTGTATGATATGAGAGCAATGAAATTTGCAAGACAAAATAGCTCCTAATTAAGACACCTAGCCTTTAAACCATGTAAAGATAAATTTTACTTGCTTGTGATGTGAACAACAAAAAATAAAAAAAATAAAAAATAAAAGACCTCTATTAGATATTACACAAAAATCAAGTTTTGTGTCTGTTAAAGAAACATCAGACTCACATACCTATTTTTAATAATTATTAATTAAATGAAAGTAATATTGTCAAGAAAATGCCTATAATTTTGTTATTGAAAAATAATAATTATGATTAATATTAACAGTTAACTAAAATCTTGACACAACCTTCAAACTTCATCACGTGCATCTGAAAGCATTTTGCAGTGTTTTAAAAAAATGACGTTTAAATGGATTATTAGAGGTGGATTTGAAGATGTGAGAGAAGGAAGAGAGAGATAAAATTGAGAAAAGAGAAGAGAAGAGGGTTGGAGAGTAGGGAAACAGAGAGCGCGCTTTAAATGCGGGGCAGACAACAGAGTCAGCGACTTTGGTGAAAGACACTGTCAGGGCCCTTAACAAGGCATGATGTGAAAGCTCAGTCCCTTATCCCACTAACACACATGCATGCATATAAACTCTCATTAATGTCCTAATGCTTTTCTTTTCTTACCTAAACTCATTTCTTTTTACTTTCCATTCATCCTCCTAGATATTATTTTCCCATTTTTTAATGTAATTCACTCAAATTATGTGGGCCCAACTATTTAATGTATTCATATTTATGATGATGTAGTTCTCAATAAATTTTAAGCAATTGTAGATAATACTTTCTCACTTTTTATTTATAAAACTTAAAAATATAAGTACTTTTAACTAATTTCTGCTTTTTCTAAATATTATAACTTTAATTAAAATGTGGTTATTGTAAAATTATTAAAATTTAGTTGCACTTGCTAATTCATTCTCACCTTTTTAAGTGAAGTGGAAACTTTTTTTAGATTTTTTGTTTATTTTATGATATTAATAACAATAACCTTTAAAATAGTAAAATTTAATGTAATTAGTTTGTCTCTTTATTATGTGTGAATCTATTTTTTTTTTCTTATAAACAAAAATAAAGGGAATAATCATGTTGGTGACTAATTTGTGCACATTTTTTCATAAAATTAAAAGAATTACGTTGTAGTCTTTATATTATATGTAATAGTTTAGAATCATGTAGTTACTTTTGTTATATTGTGTAGGACTTTTCATTATTAATTAGTGTCACAAATTCCAGAAGTCAGAATAATGTTATGATGACAAAAAGTTAGTAAAAGTATATTCAGTAGCCCATAATTTATGAGAAGAAATTGGCCAACTTTTTATTTTCCATTTCACAGAACAAAAACATTTAGACATTCTGTTTTCACACCTGAAAATCAAAATATGGGAAAGTTACTTCTTGATGATTCTGATGAGAGCTTGAAAATTTGTAACATGCATTGACAAAGCACATGTGCATTCATTATAGTCATAATTTTCTTTTCTTTTAATCCATCTTTTTCCTCTACCTGCAAACACTTGAAAGTGTGAATTAAGTGACTAAAAATGACATTAAATATCTGAAGAATAACATTTATTAATTAGGTTATGAGCAGTCTAATTGTAGTGTGGTTTGAATGAAGTAGTTGATGAGTGAGGAAGATGTAGGTGTGGTCTGCATAGGGGAAAAGCAAATTAGAAAGTAGAGTGGCACCAATTTATCTTTTGCCTTTTATCAACAGAGGACAAAGTGTACTACACACATTAATCCAGTCAAGAGGAAGAAGAAGAAGAAGCTATATGTATCTATCTATCTATGCATGCACTGCAATGTTGATGATATAGTCATCATAACCTCATAATTAATAGTTGTTCTCTTTCTTCTCTGAACAGTTTTCTTGATTTGTCAGCATAAAAGTAAAAGTTAAAATAAAGAAACTTTTCGAAAGGGCTTTTTAGCAGTAACCTTTTTCTCTCTCACTGTCAACTGCATACTTTTTGAATGCTCATCAATCATAAAGCAATCGATTACAAAATCATTTTCTCACCTCTCACATCAGGACCCTCTTTTCTGTTCTGCCAAAAAAGTACTGTTTTCTCTCTGACCCTTTGCATTTATTATTCTCCTTTCGAAGAACGAGCCATGATAGGGTTACAAGTCATCACACCCCATACATGCTCATCACCACCGCCATTACCACCTATTCTGCTAAACCTTCTTTCATCTCTTCTCTCTCTCTTGCACACGCACAAATACATATACCATATGTCAACTTCAAAGCGTACAACTTTGTTCCACGTATCACCTGTAACAATTTATGATGCCAATGACCATGGATTTCTCTTACCAATTACTGTCTTTCCCATTCTGTTTAAGAATCTTTTAATCACTTTTCCAAAATTAAGAAATCTGCCTTTTTTAACCAATCTAAGTAGCCCGTTTGACTTTTCAGTTTCATTTTCAGATATTTACACAAACACCAGTCTTTTAAACCTGTCAAAAATTTAATTTTTGATCCACTACATTAGTCAAATTAAAGTTCCACTCACCTTTTTCAAAGAATGCGTTATGCAGGAATTAAAGCTGAGTCATTTCTCAGTGTTGTTTAGGGATTCACACACAAATTTAAATTTGATCAACACATTCCTGTTTAAAATTACTTCTGCTAAGAGGATCTCACAAAAATCATTGAAAAAACAAACTTCTTAAAGAATGTTATGAAAAGGGTCACAGTTAGTATGAATTTAGCTTTGTTAATTGATGTTTACACTATATATATATAGTTTTATTGATATTTTTGATGTAGGAAAGTTAAGTTGCAGAATTGTTGGAAATTTGTTTGGAGAAATAACAGCGAGAATTATGGAGATGAAAAAGAAGGAAAGGACAGGTATATGCTATATTGGGGTTACAATTTGGACGCGTTATATGTGTACTGTAGAGGAGCAAAGAGGTAGTGGATGAAGTAGTGTGATTGATGGGAGAGAGGGTGGTTGAGTTGGGTATGTAAGAGGTGGACACTACAAGGTACAATCTCTGGGTGGTGCTCTTTCACCTTCAATATATTCGCTTGCAATGGGGTTTCAAATTTGGACCCCATTTCCCTTTTTCTTCAGTTCCAAACATCTCACAACAAAAGTGGACTTTGACATGTCTTTCTCATGCTTTCTTTTCTTCTTCTCTCCATATTCATAATTTATTAAATGAACCTATTGCTGTTAGATGTACAACTTGTATAGCACCTATGCTCCTAGAGTAAGACTAAATTGTTCAGTGTTCAATGAGGCTGTCAATGCTTTGGGACTTATATACAACAGTACCAATTTCAAACCATGAAAGGAATCTACTTCACTATTCTACCACCATGTGTAACATTGTTCAGTGCCATAAATTATAGCTATCTTCTTAATATAAAAAAAATGGTGGTAATTAGGAGTGAGAGTGTGTGGAATGCTTACTTTTGTGCTCTTATTTTGTGTTCTTATTTTCTTTTGTGTTACAGAATGGATAAAGGTCCGTTTGTTACACATTTACATCTAATGATATGACATTATATATCACAGGTTCATGGAATATTGTTGGATATGACTCTGATTCAATGCTTATGAACAACCATTTTGGGGGAGACACTATTTTTCAACCCCCAAACTTAGCCACTTGAGGAAACTTAGAATTCTTCGTTATTCAACATGCCATTTCAATTTAAAGTTGAATGCTCTTATCACATCTATACACAGTGATCAATCTATTAGAAGCTATAGATTTATAGATATATTTTAGATAATGATTGTATTAATATATATATACACACAGGAAAATTTCATAAAATTTATGTTTATGAGACTTTTAATAAAAAATTATACGATTTTTACTTAACTATGTTAAATATAAGAAGAATGAGCAACCAACGACACATTATCTGAATACAAGGAAAATGACTTTTTGCTTTTGCCTCGAGTTGAACAGCATTATGTTTATCTTTACCCATTAAAGAAACCACTCAATTAAATATTACAATTTAAAATTAGAGTTTAAATCGTTCTTTGTATTTGCTTATCCATTTAGAAGTTTGAGATAAATTTGGATTACTATTTTTAAAGTGTGCTCTGATATACTTAATTTTAAATGTTTTACAAGCATGTGATGTAATTAGAAAGATATAAAAGTGAAGATAATACTATGTTAAAAGTATTTTAATATAGATAGCAAGAATATCAAATACTTTTCCTAATCTATTTTATGAATAAAAAAAACAGTTATTTTCCTAAATTATTTGTTTGCTAAAATGAAATGGTTTACATCTACAAGCTATTGGTTCGTTCGAGAGGAATTGTTTATACCTATCTTAACCGATTTCATATTTGAATTTTATGAATATTTTTTTTTAAATGGAACTCTTTTAAATTAGTCAAACGTCAAATAATATTTATAAAAGCATGTCAAGATATGTTATTAGTTGAAAATGAACAACTCTAAATTTTCTTCCAACATCTTTATACCACTAATATATTTACTTAGAAATAATAAAAAAAATTAAATGACAAATATGTGATTTTTCATTCTTTTCATAAAATGAGAGAATTGATAAAGAAAACACTTTAAAAGTACACTATACAAATACCACTAAAAAACATAGTTTGAAAGAACTAAAATTAAATAACATTAAATAAGCTTTATAAGATACTTCTAAATGTTTAAAAATATTGAACATCTTTTTTCTACCTGTAAATACCAAGTTTGTGAGTGAGAGAAAGCAAGACATGCGCATGCTAAAGCATGCCTAGTAGGCCACCAATTCTATAGCCTTGTTCCAAATAATACTTAGGACAAAATTTTACAATTATCAAGATGTTTGACTTTGCAAATTCACTATTTGCATGACAATGATAATTGATATATTATCTTCATTTTCATTATAAGCATTGTTCATTATTGGACCTTGGATCTGTGCTATTGTCCGAATGCATATGATGCAAGTAAAACGAATAATAGAACATTTAAAACAAAGAATTAAAGAAAAAAATTTAAAATGTAAAAAGATTTTATTTCTCATATTACTTTGAAATATATTATTTTCGTTATTATAGCCTTTCTCAGTTGAGAATTAAATTCCAATTAGTATATATTTTGAAATATACACGAATAACGTATTTTTATCTTTTATTATCTTTTATTAACATTTGATGTATTTTTTTAATAAATTTATATGTACATCTCAAGAGAAATTCTACGTAAGTCTCAAAGATTAACGGAAGCTAATCTTATATAATAATAGTATTTTTTTCTTTTGTATAGAAATAGTTTGGGTTTGATAGTGCATGACTTTTGGTTATTATATACAAAAGGAACACTTTGTTTAAATTAAAACGTTGGACAAAGATTTCAATTAATTTAGATAGTAATTGTTTTTGTTGAGACTTGAAGTTTTTGAACCAATTCTTGGATTAAAGTAGAGAATAGATTACTTTAGTCCTGTAAGGTGTACGTACCAACTTTTGTCATCCTCTTTTAGCAAGGTACATTTTGAAAAATTGCTCGAATTCATTAGAGTCTAACTTTCTTAATTACTATATATATAAGAAAAAAACTACAAAATAACTTTACATTTAACAATTTAATATTACTATCTTTCTTGATATAGATTTTGTTTGACAAAAAATCGACTAGGTAGTATAAATATTATGAATCTAAACTAAGAACATGATATGTATTAATAAAAAAATCGTTGCTATCATATTTCAATGCTAATAATTTAATTTCCGCCGGACAAAAACGTATTATGTGCACTAACAAAGACATCCTAACACTTGGCTTTTTTTCATTGGTAGTGAATATTACATTTTCATTTTGAAGTGAAATCTAGCCGAAATGTTATTTTAATATTAAAGATCCTCTAGAACTTTTAGAATTAGCAAATTGGTTTCTTAAGTTCAGGAAAATTTTCATTTTAATTTAAGAAACATAGGTCTAATCCATGTTGCTACCTAGAAACACAAAGAGAACAAAGCATTGTTCTTCTCCATAAACTTCAAATATGGTGTCACGTGATGAAGTCAATGCTTTTCGTAATTTTCAATTTACCAAATTTAATTACCAGAGGTAAAGCCTATGTATCTGCTGCTGCTAAATTATTTAGTTGTCAATTTGTGTGTGAAGAGCTAATTTGGAATTTGATGTACATTAATTTCTAATAACAGTAGATTGTACTCACACTTTATCTTCCCTTCATAGACAAATTATTCTCCAGAATTAAGCAATAGAACACATTTTCTTCTGTTTTAATTTACGTATAGTCGATGTTTTTTTTTTCAATTACTTTATATTAAAAAAATGTCCATGTTATAACGCCAAAAGAATGTGTTTTAATTAATCGAAAAGGAAAAATAAAATAATGTGTAAGGTAGGGAAAAAGTAGGGTTTGAGTTGCGTTATATAATAGATGATTACGAGATAGGCATGTTTTAGTATTTTGCTTCACTAACCACAATGGAAGAAAAGACAGATTGAAAATATTCCCACATATATGCAAAAAGATTAAAAAGGAGAAGTGAAATGAATGTGCATGAAACTTTAGGAAAGGGAATTACCATAGTTTTGGTGAAGGTGATGCTGAGGTGAGCTTTTCCACTTTGGTGAAAACGTGAACATTTTTGCAAGTCACAAGCAGGAAAACAACAAGGACCTTCCCATTTTGCTTTTCTCGTTTCGGGAATTACCACACAATTTTTCCTCTCTCTACCACACATTACAAACAGATACACACTACTTTTCTCTTTTAAATCAAAATCAGAATCATAATTATTTTTTCACATTTTTTATTTTACCATTTTCTATTTATATTACACAAGCACATACCAAGAGCGAAGGCAGAGGCGCTTTAGGAAGTAAATGTTATGTTTGGCTCAATGTATCACCCCTTTTAATTTTTCAGGTATTTGATTCACGCTTTGAAAACAATATAAATATACCCATTTCTTTATTTCCAAATAGAAAGATAAAGAATTTACATTTTTTTGAAAATAAAATTATTTTTTAATAAAGATTAACTCTTGTGGTAGGATACGGGCCACAGGTGGGCCCAAATGAAAAGTTAATATAAATCACATAAGGACGGAAATGGGGACAGCTGTGTGTTGGAGACCGTATTCATGATACATGTGCGCGTTTAGATCCACGAGAGGCATGTTTAGAAAAATTATGGTAATTTCTAATTTTTTTTACTGATCAAAGTTAAATTAAAATACGATTCATTTTTAGTTAAGATTTGGTTCATACAAAATCATGCACACACTAAAATTAAGAAAACATAATAATAATATATAGTGACTTGGTTTGGTTGGATGTTGAATCCTTAATGGAACATGTCTTTGTTCTCTATTTATATATGTTAGTTTGGAGTTGAAGGAGTCAAAAGGTAGGGTCCAGCAGAATCATAGGAGACTTTCATTCCCCAATATATTCTCTCTCTCTCTCTCACCTTTGAGAGGAAACGTACACACACATGACACTACACATCAAAATATTCTCAGAGCCATATCATTTACTGAAAAATTCAATTTCTAAAATGGAAAAATAATATGAAAACTCTAACAAATAATGTAAGCTTAAAAATATTAATTTAAAAAAAATAAAAATTAATTTCACTAATTATTTTTTGGATCAAACTTATGTTAATATAAGTTTTTGTTTTCTAATACAATGAGGTTTGAATTTGGACTCCATGTAATCTACTCACTTACTCCACTACTATAAAGATGGAAATAAATTAAAATTTGAAGTAAACTTCACGCACAAAATTATTAATTTAAAGGATACACCTGCACGTGATAAACTAAATTATTAAGCTGTGAACGATTTAGTTTAATCTATTTTTTTGTGCATGCACACACCCTGAGCATTACGTTAATCATTATACATGTCAATCTTTTTCTACTATTTCTTCTTTCCGGGAATCTAGCTTTTCGTCAGTTTTAAAAAGAAATCTGTATAAATCCTTCCTTTTTCTTCCATTCCAATTCCAATTCTTTGTTTATTTTTATAATAGTAACAGATATAACATAATATAATGCAACCTAAAAAAGCACTAAGAACTTTGTCCTCTTAATTATTATCTTTATCTTGGTCTCACATAATTCCTATTCTTCCGACACACATCTTTATTCCTCCCTCTCTACCAAATCACATCACAACAATTCTAGTTTTCATGAATCTTTTTTCTACTCTTATTTTGTTGATCACTCCAATTATTGCTGTAAAGTTGTAAATAGCATGAGCAAGGGACAAGTTGGCAGATGGACATATAATGTTCTTCACTTCGATCTCTCTCTATTAAACACACAGTTATCGATCATTCATGTTACCTTTCTGCTTTGTTTTTGTTGGATTTAGTACCCTTTATTTCCCTTTACATAATATTTCCATATTCACTTTCATGTAGAAGTTATTTTGCTTCTGTGGCTTCAAACAATTCACAGCAAAAAGAAGTTCTCCTTTCTTTAATTTGGACAATTGTGTTTGTCACACATTTCTTTCTTTCAACATCATCAGTGCCTCGTATGAGGGGACCGATATTAATATCATTTCTATTTTGTTCATGTTCCTCAAACTCTGTTTTCTCTGTATAATCTGCGTGACAGAGAAAGTCAATATCTTGTACAATCAACATGTATGGCTTCATTCACTCAACAATAGCTTTCCACCATTACCTTCTTCATAAATGAGAAAATATATTGTCCCTGTAGCATTGCCAATTCAAGTAACAATCACTTAGGTTGTAGTACTGTTAAAGTTACTGCAAGCAAGAGATTTAACTGCTAAAGATGTAACGAAAGTGCTTAGGATTCTAGGGGATGACAAGAATAGAGAGTGCTTATGTCGGCTTGCTTACTTCACCACGTCTACTAATTAATAACTACCAAATTCATATTCTTTCAACAAAATCACTAATCCAACGAAAAGGATTAAGCATAACAAAAACTTAATTAATTTCACATCTAGTAATAATTATATTTAAATTTATTTCATACAGGTTAGTTATATTTATTAGAAATGCTTCTCAAATACAGATAATTTTTAAATAACAATATTAAATAAAGTTTTGGAAGTTAAAATCCAATTATTATTTTAGGATAACAACATGACCTTTTTTCTTTCTTGTATAAACAAGTTTAAAATATATATCTATAACCTTTAATAATGGAGATGAATTTCGTAATTATATTTTGGTTTTCACAATTTTTTTATCACTTTTCCTCTTTATATGTTTATGTTTATTTATCAACATTGTTCTTTCTATTATTCAGAAAAAATATTCATAAAATTTGAAATTATTTTTATTATATAATTATAATTAATATTTAAAAAATGTAATAATACTCACAAAAGACAACAACACTCCTAAATAACACACAAGTAATATATATTATTTAATATTTCTTTTATATTTTTCTATATATATCTTTATATAACACATAAAAAATAATACACTTATATATAAACTTGTCATAAAAATATGGCTTGAATGATTAATTTTTTTATTGAACAAAAATCATGTATAAAACAATGGTTATTATTTATTTTGTTCTCATTTAAATAAGGACAATTTCACTTTAGCAAAAAATATTCACTTGAACAAAATCATATAGAAAACAAAGATTATTATTTATCTTATTTTTTTTAAGGGAGAATTTCATCATCACTTAAATGAAAACAATTTTGCTTCAACAGCTAATTTTCATCGAGACAATAATAAAGAATATGTATGCTTTCTATGTCTCAATTTCTTTTGAGTGAGATTGTCTGACTTAAGTGAAAATATATTAAAAATCAAATTTCATACACCAACTCAAACTTGTCAAATATTATCAAAAACCTTTTCTAACAATTCTAATGTTTTTAATAAGTTTAAGCTAACAACCAGTATCACAGAAATGCTTTAAAATAAGTATTCAAAAGTTAAATACCATATTATCAAACTATAAATAAAGCAATTTCACATGAAGTTCTTCATCTTAATCATACCTTTTCAACTCAAGTATTCATTAATATATATATATATATATATATATATATATATATATATATATATATATATATATATATATATATATAATGTCCCGGTATAACTATTAGGTACTCCATTTGACAAACAATAATTTCAATCATCTTCAAACTTTCAATCCAACTCTATAATATGAAGACAACTTAATATCCAAATCAATTGAATTAATTTTTCTAATATTATAATATGTAGATGTATTATGATATTCCAAATCTAGCAATGCTAAGGTCAAATGCTCTATTTTCTGTGGCAACAAACTTTCATCAGTTTAAATTAAAATTGACAACTGTTTAGTGTAAGGTAAAAGTCATTGTTCCAAAAACACCTATATTGACCAAGAGACTTAGCAATAGTAATAGTTTATACAGACTTAACAATATGAGAAATAGAAAGTTAACATCACTTTATTTTAATTTGGATAGTCTCTCATCTAATGTATTATTAACTACTACATAAAATTGGTTTGAATGTTGATAAGGTGTTTGGAAGAAAACACACACCATCTGGGCACACAATGAGACCCTATTTATTGTCTCATGATGATTATCAATAGGTAGATCAAAAGTTGATTATAGAAAAATTTAGAGCATGTTCTGCTTCTACAGAGAGTGGTTCTAGTAGAGATTCTATTAAACCTCTATCCCTACCTTTTCATAATGAAAATGAAAGTAAGCTAGTTTAAAGAGCTTTGAGCATGAGTTTCTGATTAATCACATCATGTATTGGTTTGTTCTAAGATTTAGTTGAACTCAAGGTACTTTTACTCTTCCTAGTCAAGACATATTTTTGTTGCTATTATTCAATGACTTGAGCACCTTGAAGATGTTCATACTATTAAATCATCCTTTGAAGCCTCATTGCAACATAAATATCATCTTCTGTTGCACCTAATGAGGAGTATCTACAGTGAGTAAGGTAACATATAAAGGACAAGGTCACTACACAAAGCTTAATGTGGAAGTTTGACAAGCGGCTGGAGACTTTAAGACTCTTTTAACATGCAATTGCGATAATATAACATGACCTGCTTACTATTATTAGAGTTAACAGTAAAGAAATTTGTACAGTTGCAGATGTCTAAAAATAATATTTTGTTAACATTTATAATATTTTAGGATAGATGACAAATTAGTGTAATTTTCTAAAGATTGAGGTTTTTATATAGTTTTTATTTTTTTTCTTTTGAATTCTGTTTAAATTTTTTGTAGTTTACAAACTTCAATAACTATTGCTTGAGCCTTTACTATGCATTTAAGTATGTTTTATTTATAGTTATACTTGTCATTCATTAATCTCTTTACAATGTCAAACTTCATGTGTTTTTTTATATGAATACCTTTGATATATTTTTCTACATTTGTGAATTATACATAAAACAACTGTAATTAAAAAAAGACTCAACTAAATACTGAATATTTGTTTATAAAACTATCCAATAATATTACAAAAAGTACTAATGTTCATATATATATACTCCTACAACAAATAAAAAAGAATCAATTTAAACAATTATCATATATTTTTTCACAATATAATTTATATTAGGTTTTTATTTTGATCATGTTTACTCTCCACCAAACTGAAATCTAAAAATAAGTAGATGGATAATAATAAAATAAAATAATATGGGTGGATGTTTGATATGATGGGACCCGGATGATGAATGGTTGGTGATGGAATAGGGGAATGAGCATTGTTTCCACGGTACAACTCTGTACCAAATATTAAGTATGATAATACACGCCATTCCATATTCTCTACCATACATTCTTGTCAATCTGACATGTATTAAATGTCATCATGTGCCATACAAATATCATCACTCTATTTTCCAATCATCAATCCTCAACTTCCAACAAAAACCCTCTTTTTTCATTTTTTTAACAATTATTTTTTTCATTTTCATTTTTTTAAACTGGATACCCTACTAAGTACACCTACCTAAAACCCATTTAGCTCCCTCATTAAGTATATATTATCATCTCTTTCATCCAGTTATTATACTACTATGTTCCTTTGCTACACTGCCTTATATTCTTAACTATATCTCCAATATGGAGTAGAAACTCAAATATTAATAAGATGCAAAACTCTTATGTACATCTCCAATTTATAGTATAACTACCATATATGTCTTAAAAATATAATTATAAATTATAAATCTAATTTTATAATTTTTAAATTATAAATTAATTAAAAAAATATGTGTATTTTCTATTTACATACTTTTTATTATTTATTTATTTAAAATTTATTTTTAAATAAACCCAGCTCAAGTATTACACATTAACTAATATAACTGAGACTAATAAATGACTTAAATTTATATTTCTATCATTCAATTTTAATTTTAATTTTAGAAAAAATAAAAACAATAACACTGACTAGTACATTCACCATGTCCTTAACTACTAGTAAATCTAGAATACTTCTCTTACACTGATGTAGCATTAAAAAATGAGAAAAATATATATTAAAATTATTTTTAAGCATATTTGAGTCAAATAATGGAAATAAATATGTAATGATAAAAAAATAATATTTTGAAAAACACTCATAATAATAGAAAATTGAAACTTAAAAAACAAATCAAGGAACAAAATTTCTCAAAAACTATAGTACCTATGACTTTTTAAGTCTTTAAGAATAATTCAATAAATTCAACAATAGTAATTAAAATTAATTTTGATATTACACTGTATTATGGCTATCATATGTCTTAAAAATATAATTATAAATTATAAGTTTTTTATAATTTATAATTCATAAATTAATTAAAAAATACATGTCTATTTTCTATTTACATACTTTTTATTATTTTTTATTTTTTATTTATTCTGAAATAAAACGAGCTTAAGTATTACACATTAACTAACAGAACTGAGACTAATAAATAGCTTAAATTTATATTTTTATCATTCAATTAAATTTAGTTTTAGAAAAAAAAAACAATAACATTAACTAGTACATCCAACCCACCCTTAGGTTAATCTAGAATACTTGTATGAGAAAAATATATATTAAAATTATTTTTAAGCATATTTGAGTAAAAAAATGAAAATAAAAATGTAATGATAAAGAATTAATAATTTAAAAAAACACCTAATAAAAAAATTGAAACTTAAAAAAAAAGAAAAAAACGTGAAGAAACATTTTATCAAAAACTCTGGTACCTATGACTTTCTATGTGCTTTAAGAATAATTCAATAAATTCAACAATAATAATTAAAATTAAATTTGATATTACACTATAATTTAATTTCAGAATTAAAGATAAAATTATTGTATAAAATATTTTAATCACATACTTTATACAAGATTTCTAATATATCAAATTGTTTAGAGTTCATCTTTGTAAAGGTGATGACTAAATTGAAAACAAACTTTAGCACGTTATTTTCTTGTATCTTATTGGCACTACCATAAGTATTATTAACTGAACATATCTTCCACGTGGATCTCATAGCTTTGAAAAACACAGCGAAATATATATTTTTATTTTAACATTTGAATATCACATTCAATGTGTCGGCTACTTTACATTGCATTATGTTTACTGATTGATTTGAAATGCTTTCACTGACCTAATTTCACGAGCAAAGTTGTACTGTTATTGGATAATTGACCCAAAAACTAGTTGCAGACTCGTGTTATAATATGTCTGACCATTAGATCAAATTATGAAGTAGAAGTACAAAACCAAATGGCCCCTTCTTAACCTTTAGCTAAGTTGTGCCTAATATGAGTGTCAACACAGAGAGCAGAGCATGTTTATGGATCTTATGACAGTCTTCTGACCAAAGACATTAATAAACAATTTTCTTTTCCTGCTACATTTAAAAGCTGCTTTCACAATGGGAAGAATTTTAACCATATAGAATTTTGACAAAACTACATCTACTTTTTTAACTCTTTTATAATGCATGTACGGATGAAAGGTATCATATCACCTTCTCATACATTTTCACCCCACTATTGAAATTTCAAACATTGACCTTTTAAGTTCAGAATATCAATTTTAACTAAAGCAGATAAAGGTGCCAAGTTTTGAATTGTGATTATGACATTATACTTGATTATGAACAAAGTTATTATTTACAAACTCTTGTTTGATTTAGTTACCATTGAATTTAGCTAATTCAGAAGATATTCAATTAATTGCTGCAATATATATATATATATATATATATATATATATATATATATAGAGGTTAATAGTTTGTGTATGTAATAGATGTTAATATTGTACCAATAAGATTGTGATGTTTAATTCAAGTAAGAAAAACCAAATAGGTGCATTGTTATCAACGTCCAACATTTTAGTTATTAACCCTACAAATTAATCTTCCTTCTAATTTCTTAGAAAAGGTGTACATTTTCTTTTTCACTTTCTCTCACCTAATTCCGTCAAATTAAATCATTTAAGTTTTAGTTTATTTCAAATTATAAATTAGTTTATAAAATTAAAATTCATTATTTATTTTCTAATTTTTTTCTTATCTGTTTACATCGAATACAAATAAAAAAAATATTTAAAAAGTTAAGAAATAAAGTCTAAATTCAACTATTTATTTGTAAAGTATGTTTTCAAAATTTTACATAAAGCCCACCTGTTTAGAAGTCCAATTTAGTACAAAAACATTAGAATGTTAGTATATTTATTTTATTTTTCATCAAAATAAGTTTATTAATAATTATAATTTTATACTACTATATATATTTATCAATAAAAAATTAAAATAAATAAAATAAAATATTTAAAAAATGTTTCAACTCTTATATAAAGTTTGTTCAAAACTATATAACCTTCTTTTTCCTTAGTGTTGGTAAGTGTATAAGTCAATTCCCTAAGTTACTTAAGAAAAGAAATAATTGAAAATATGAACACATGTGTAAGAAATACTACAAGAGATCAATAACAGTATTTAATTTATATAAAAGGATTTAGTGTCGTGAATAAATCCAAATTAACGTTACAAGTTCCATAACACAACCCATAGCTAGTAGGTGATGAATATTTGAATCATTTATGTTATCAACACTCATTCTCTCTCCATCAAACATTGTACCAGTACACAAGTAAAAATATTTTAAAAACTAATAAGAATTTTGACTCTTGAATGAAGGTTGTTATAATATATCTTTTGCTTATGTCTTAAGCTATGACTTGAGTAAGGAACATTATTACTTAAGTGACCAAGACGACATCAGTGCATCTAATAACATATCTTTCTCATTAGAGTGTGCTTGTATCGTTGAAGTGACTAACTCAAAATGAGTGAATCAATACTCATTCTTCCTCCTTCAAACATTATATTATCGCTTGAGTGATGTAACTTAATGCATAATCAAAAACAGTATGAAAATTACTAAGAACTCTGACTCTTCAAATGAATGAAAATTGCTATAACATGTCTATTTTCTTATGTTTCAAGCTATGACTTAGGTGAGGAACGTTGTTGGTTGAATGACCATAATAGAAAATTAATACTTGATGCAAATAATGATTACTCATCGCTTGAGTGTCGCTTAAGCATCAACTCGACATTCAAGTAAAATTTATGGTAAAATCAGAAACATATATAATAAATTGATCACTCAATACGATATGAATCCTAACATGCTTAAACCATCCAAATATATAAATCCAATGTCGACTAAGGAACAATTCAAACTAACTTTGACTATTCCAATCTATAGTTTAATATGAGATTGGTGTGAATAATTTAAACCATAATTCCACTCAAATCAAATTCAAAGAAATCTCAACATCAATTTAAAATAACATTATATTTAAACACATTTAATTCAAAACTCATACAAGTACATGTACTTAATTAATTCCTTTTACATAAAGGTAAATTTTGTTACAAGAAATTATCACTAGCAACCAAAGCTTTTAAATGGTCTTAATTTTCTTTTTTGAAAACTTTAACTTACATCTTCAATGTCTTCTTCTTGTGTTCATATTATCATTAAATATTTTGTCTTATAATTGATTGGACAATTAAAATACAACTTCTTTGTGTTATGAAAAAAAGATAAATAGAATTAGACGTTAGTTCCATCAATATTATGATTGACTTATCCACTCTTGGCTTAATATATTTTGGTGAATTAGATGACTATATTGAAAAGGTTTAATAATTTAGAGAGAGAATTTTTTAAATGAAAATAAATAATTTAAAACCATTTATTAGCTTTTTCAAAAGATTTTTTTTTTTTCTTCTTAAAATCATACTTCTGATGCAAACAAACAAGATGAAGTGATTAAATTTTAGTTGAAATGAAAAATGAATTGTTTTAAACTTATATATTCACGTTTTTATTTCTTTGAAATCATATCTTTAATACAAACCAAAGGGTTTCATAAAATAAATTAAAAATAATCGACTAAAAAAGTAATTAACGTGTGCTAAAAATTAACGGTTATATATGTTAAATAAAAATAATTGAGAAATTTTTATTATCTAACCAGAAGTTAATCAAACATATATGTGCACATATAATCGCGTATCAACTAATTTTATTCTAATATAATATAATTTTATTGTTTTCTTTTTCTGTAAGTTATGTGTTTTTTTTTCTTTTAGGATCTAGCCATTTAAAAATTATTTTATATGACCCAAAATAATAAATTTATTTTATAAAATTATTTTTAGGACTCTATACATTTAATAATTTATATATTTTTTTTAAAAAAATGTTCAATGCCTTTTAAAATAAATTTAAATATTTTCTTTATTCTAACAACAAAAAATAGAATTAATGAAAGCACTTAAGTGATACTCCAAAAAAATAAACGAAGTGACAGTTCTTCCACTCTAGTCTCTTAATACGAGCAATTACAACAATAATTTAAAACTTGCAGTCGTAAACAAGTAATAACAAGAATAAAGGTCAACAATTTGTATTACACCTGGAATAATGGTATGCAAAAAAAAAAAAAAAAACCTAGATTTTCCCTTCTTCTATCCCTACTCTACTATATCAACCTTTATCTATTTGATCTCTCTTAATGTATACACTATTCCGCAAAAATTTCCCGTAACTTCAACTCACTAAATTTTACCCAAAACCAAACATGCAATTGTACAATTGCAAAAAATCTATACCTCATCTACTTTACCAACATAAAAAAATAACCTTATTTCTATTGCAAACTATTTTGAAATGAGATGAGCATTTCACTTTCAAGCATGGAAAAGCTAATAACTCTTCCTCTAAATTAAACAACCATTTATTTGAGTTATGTTGAGCTGAAACATGATTAAATTAACGTAGATAAATAAGAGGGGAGTAAATTCATTTAGAAATATTATTATAGCATAACCTTCTCGAAAATTCTTGGTCATGGGTGGAAAAAATATAAAATTTGATTCAAGGTATTATGTAATGATAGGATTATGTTCTGTAGAGTAGAATGATTCTTTATTAATATTTGTTATTATTCGATGAACAATCCGAACAAAATATTTAACTACCTTTCTGTGCATGTTGGGTAAAGACCATTTATCACCATAATGCGTCAAAAGATGTTGACAGAAAATGTAAGAGAATGGTTGGAAGGTTGCCTGGGAAGAGAACATGGTCATGAATTATGATTGTGAGTTTTTAGACAGAGAAGTAAAAAATTGTTTAAAATAAATAAAAAATTATGCAGCACGAGCACTGATATTAATAAAAATAAAAAATTAATGATACTATTTGTTATTTTTGTTAAATATAAAAAATTGTGTGTGAGAGAGCTGAAGAAATTAATGAACTTCACTGTCCCCAAGTTGAGCATTTAATGGATCCCGCAAACAGTGCCTCTGAATTAGTGTTTTGCTTTGGTAACATTGGAGTTGGTGGTACTGGGACACTATAACTATAAATCTTCATTAATTAACTGATGGATTAAAAAAGGTGAGACTCCAAGACCAAGCTTAGAGCATTGTTTGTCACCTACGGTGTCAGCATTTAAAGATAGGGTTACTTCCCAATACATATTTTTTTATCATAAAATTACTATTATCTTCGATTTAGCTCAGGGTTTCGGAAACCCTAACTCATCTTCAACACTGGTCAATGCTAAAGGATTTTCAGTCATTCCAATATAAAAAGTTGGCATAGTGTCAAACCCGGATTCAATTTTTATTTTTTTAATCCTCTAAATACTTCTGACTTTCTAAACAAAGAGGGTAGTGTTATATTCATTTCATATTTTCATTCTACTGACTAATCTTGAAGTAATGGTTTAAAAATTAAAATTATTACTAAAAATATAAGATTCAACATTTATCAACAAATTTATACCATAATTTGTAACAAGAGCTTGTCATTATATAAATACACAACACAACTGTTTAGTTGATTACTAGTTTTGTAAGAAAAGAAGTAACTGGGTATATTTGGAACAAGAATTCTCTTCTAGAATGATTGTAAATAGGTTGTTTATGCATGTTCATGTAGGTGTTTAAGCAAAATTGAAAATCAGTAAAAGTTTTACATTTTGCAGAAGTGTGGGTCTTAAAATTTATAAAACAATAATCTGAAGTAATTGGTTAATTAGCCAAAAGTAATGAATGCTGGTTTAATTTTATTGATTACCATGTGTGACCTGGTTAGCAAAATCCAAATTAAAAATCCCCAACCATTATTTCTAATAATTTCCCAACTAATCAATGAAGAAAATCTTGAAATGCACATCCTTAAATTTTAATACAATATTCACACAAACAGAAGCAAAGAGAGAGAGAGAAAAAGCTTACATTGGAATTAAAGTTAGAGTAAAAGCCTTTGTAAGGTTTTCAAAAACAGGAATAAAGGCTAATGAAGAAAGGAAGAAAAAACAGGGTGGGTTTTTTGTCACTCTTTGATAAGTCAATCAGCTGTTTTTGTGTGTGTGTGGTTGTTTTTATTTTAGTAGAAAGAAGATTACAAAATCCCAATCCAAAGGTCTCTGAGAAGAAATATAAAATTGTAGGAAAGAAAAGTATTGTCCTATTATAGCTAAGCATTCCTATTTAAGGAAGAAAATGAGACAGCAGTGGTTAATTTACTTAAAAGAATAATAATAACAATTATGAATATTATTATATTTTATTATAATGAAGAATGAAGAAAGAGATGATGGTAGCGAAGGGCGTGGGGGAAAAAGAATCACATGTGAGAGTGTCTTTCTCTGTCTAAGAGTTTTTAACCCGTCCACTCCGCGGAAGCCAAATCCAAACACACCTTATTTTTTGGTACATTTTTTGTGGGTTTTGACTAAAGAGAGAGAAAGAGAAAAAGAGAAACATCTTGTGCTCTATCTTCTTCCTTCATCTTCTTCTACTGTCATTTTCCCATATATACTCTCGAGGAAAACAAAACCCAAATCCACCTGTTTTCCTTCCCATGCCTCTCTGGATTCTTTTTCTAAATTTTATTTATTCAAAATTCCCTTTTAAAATTCCATTCCTTCTACCTCACTCACTGCTACCTTCTCAACAACAATCTCTATCTCTCTCTCTCTCTCTCCCTCTCTCTCCCTCTCTCCCTACCTCCTCAGCATGTTTGTTTTTTGTTTACCAAAAATTTCCAAAGCCTCTCTTCTAGTTAGCCACCTCCTTTTCTTCTTCTCAGCTTAATTTCTCTCCCTTTTTTCTCTTTTTCACAAGTTCTTCTAAGCTTTCCAGATTCTTTTCTTGGGAAAGACTGAAAATACAAAAGTGAAAAGAGAACAAAGGGATTATATTACACACACACACTGTTGTTGCACGGTCTAGCTAGCTTAGCCTCCTCTCATCTTCTGAATATTGCACTTTTAATTGCCTTGTCTCTCCTCAGTAGTGTCAAAATCTGATGCCATTTTAATAAAGGAAAAAAGAAAGTGTTTGATATATATATTTTGTGAGCATCAAGCCATCTCATAAAGAAGATGACCTTGGAAGGGATTTTCATTGAGCCTACCTCAACCACTGCTCCTGATCTTTCTCTTCACATAAGCCCCCCAAGCATATCCTCTTCCTTGATTTCCAATACCAATTATGAACCCCAAGTTATTTTTCCTTCACAAACTGTGTTTCAAGCCCACACAGAACTCTCTCTTGGAAGGAATTTCACTTCGGGAAGGGAAACTTCAACACCAACACCAACACCAACACCAACAACACCAACACCAACACCAGCACCAAGACCAACTCCACCACCACACAGCCCTTATTATCCAGGCCAAACCCATTTCCATCATCTTCTCCACAGCAGCAGCGCTACTACTAGTGGTAATACTGCAACAAGTGTTGCTGCAAGTGCCAACACTCCCTTAAATCACATAAACTATGGAGTTTCATTGCTTGATGTGTCGTCATCAGACGGCTTGAGGCCAATCAAGGGGATTCCGGTGTATCACAACCGTTCTTTCCCTTTTGTGGCCATGGACCATGCTAGAGAGAACAAGGATCCCCATAACAAGATGTGCTTGTATCATCACGTGCCTTCTTACCCCGCTCTCTCTTCTTCGTGTTCCTCTCTGTGCTCCACTACCGCTCCTTCTTCTTCACCTTCGCCTTACTTTGTGGATCCCATGTCCTTCCTGAACAACGGTTCCACCATGGCGAGTAGGGCAGCCACTGCCTCAAGGTTTAATGGGTTTTCTGGCGATGCTTTCAAATCTCATCCGTTGCACCAATATGGGGTAGGCTCTTCAGACGCCTCCTCAATGTTCATGAGATCAAGGTTCATGTCTAAGCTTCCCAACAAGAGGAGCATGAGAGCACCCAGAATGAGGTGGACAAGCACCCTCCATGCTCGATTTGTCCATGCGGTTGAACTTCTTGGAGGCCATGAAAGTAAACAATGTTTCTTTAATTTTCTTCCCTTTTAATTTTTCACAATTTCTTTTAACCCCTCTTAATAATATCCTGTGATTATTCATGCTGTTGATTTCATCAAAATAAAGATTTGTTTTTTGTCCTCTCTTTTTCTTTATTTGTATTCATGAATTGAGGGTGTGTACTAGTTTTTTTGTATTAAATTATAGGCTTTCATTTATCTAATGTGTTTGGATATGGTGGAATCAGGAGCTACTCCAAAATCAGTTCTTGAGCTCATGGATGTGAAGGATCTAACATTAGCTCATGTCAAAAGTCATTTGCAGGTATAGTTTTGAATTTCTCTCTTTCTCTTCTCTTCTCTCTCTCTCTCTATGTTCATGTGGGGCGGTGTTTGTGTCTATCCTACTGGCACGGTAACCGATGAAGAAAGCAGTGAATGTGGGAGTGGATGAATGAATTTAAAGTCTGTAGTCAGCTGAGTAGGGAGCCTTTAACGTCTGAGAAGACCAGACAGAAAACAGTTTCTGCTTTGAAAGAGAGAGAACAGACAAAGATCATCATTTTCCAATAATACACTCTCTCATTACAACCTCATCAAACATCAACCTCGTGATTAATGAGGTAACCCACCCGGACAATCCCAGAAGCCAACATAGAAAGAGAGAGAGTGAAAAGGGATCTAAATGGGAAATGTTTTTCCATTCTTTAATAAATTTTGCAATAAAAAATTTGGATTTTTATATACATATATACATATCTCGCGCAGTCACGCACACTAATTAATGGATTTTCTTCCAACCATGGAAAAGCCTTTTATATAATGCCTTGTTTTTGTTTATGACTTCTTCCCAGATGTATCGAACTGTTAAGACCACTGACAAACCTGCAGCATCTTCAGGTAATTCGTATTGCTTAATCTTCAACCATTTTTTCTTTTTTTAGCAGCCCTATCTTTTTCTTAAGCATGCACCAACTAATTTTTTTTGTCATTTCATAATAGGGAAATAATGTCACACCTTGTTCTTTATAGACCCTACATTTTTTTACTATTACCTTTAATTTTACAACAAACTATTCCTCTCTTGTTCCTACCCTCGTACTTTTACACAACCACACACCCTTTAGTAAAAAAGGCTTTCCACAGAGATATCAGATATTGAACAAGACTCCACATTAGTCCAAAATGAAATTATACATAGCAATAAGATGCATGCATGCGGATATCTAAACCTGATTTGGCTTTTGCAGGCCATTCAGATGGGTCTGGAGAGGATGACTTATCTCCTATTGGCAACACCGCCGATCGGAGCACTCTGCGGCAATTTCCCAGCCACAGAGGGCGGCCGGAATGGGTGGCGCAACAAGACATGGACTACTCTTCCACCACCACTCTTTGGAGTAATTCTTCAAGGTACCCTTCTTACCAATTTTCTCTCTTTTATAATTTTTGAGACCATAAATTATTTATTTATATGTCTGTGTGGGTGCAGCCTGTTTGAACGTACATGTTTGTGATTGTGCTTTTATTTGCTTTTGCCTTTGCATGGTATCTGATGGATATGAATGCGTTCCAAACCCACGTCCACCGGATTCTTTTTTTATGAAGAATAAAAAGGGTTCTTGTGTCAGCTTTTGCTTTGCTTGTGTTTGGTTGTTTTTCTTTCTTTTATATATCTTTTGTACCTAAGCGAATTTTTCTCGCCAGAGATGTGTATTGAAGACATGATGGGTATATAATAAAGGAAAGCTTTCAAGACATAATGAAACGTTAATTAGGATTAAAGCAAAGCACAACAACTATAGCTGCATGCACTTTTTCTTTTCTCCTTTGGAAGAATTTGATCTATATTTTAGTTATTATATGTTCTCATTAACAAGTCCTGCTGCTACCACCATTAATGCTGCTTATTTATGCATACATAAAGTGTTCTATATATATGTATATACGAAGTCTTATTATCCACCGCAGAACACAATAAATTTCTTCTCATGGTGTATGGGTGCCTTTAACTTCAAATATTCTCATTAACAATGTATATATTGAAACATAGTCTACTTCAGGTGTTCTAGCTTAAATCATTGGACCATGTTACAGGAGAGGCTCCACCATTGTGCGTAGGTAAGGTGATAAGAGGGGGAGGGGTGGGTCTTGGGAGAGGAGGGAGAAAACAACTAGAAATAATTTTTTTATAGTTAGAGGCTGTTCAAAGTTGAAACCTCTTACATACATAAACATACATGTATTAAGCAAATATAAGTTATCTTTTTCTTAAAGAAGTAATAGTGAATGCTCAAGATACATGCATCCACATTACAACTCAAGGTGATAAGTAGACTCACTTGCATGATAACAAAGCTTTGAAAAAAAAAAGAAGGTCCAAAAATTCATTTACCTGACATATTATATAGCTGGAGTATAAATATGTGGAAAGAAGTCTGTGAATTTTGACTTTTTCAAGTATCACTATTTAACATGAATAGCAAGTGGAACATATGACATGTACCTCTGTGCCGTGCCTGTTTTAACATAACTGCTCAAAATAAGTAAGAAAACCTATCTTCACAGTTCAAGAGCTGTAGCTTATTAGTGCCTAGATATCTCTAAATTTGTCCTGACTTTGGCCTAACAGTGCCTATTTTCACATAGATTTATTGCATATTTGAGTCAACATAAAAGCAAGAATTCCTTTTAAGGTAAATAAATTACTACTCAAAATGCCATCTCACTGTGCAACCTAACCTAGCTTTCACACAGAGCCTGTACTTTTCAAAAGCTGGAAAACCTGAAAGCGTCACCTCTATTATTGAAATATCGTGAGCTACTGTGACTGAGTAATGTCAAGTCATGAATAATTTTTATTTTAGAAAAATATATACTGGCTTAGCACTACCAAAATAAAAACTTAATATAGAAAATCAGTAGCAAATAGAACATAGCAGCAACTAAATGCATTCTGGCCTTATTATATATCGTTGCTTTGTTATATCTCAAAGAAGGATAAGCTCATCTCTTCAAACATCACATTATAAATTGAAAATGCCTATTGTAGTTTCCCCTTTGTTAAAAGTAAACATCTAATTAGTTGAAACGATTTTGTTCCAATATAAATGGCGTGTACACAGTTACGTAGCATTGATTGCTGGGGGGAAAATGAAGATGTGAAGATCTAAGATATGTGTAAAGAATATGATGTCTATGCTCTTGAGATGTAATGTTCTCATATGTTTATTTCCACCATTTTCTAGCACATTAACATTATTTAATATGCTACGTGGTACATATATATTTTGCATGTTCTTCTTGCTGACATTCTGAATTTCATGGAACTGATAACAGTTGTGGAGAATCGCGACAAAGAACTGCTTCTAACGACATAGATGGTCTCAGACCCCCTATGCTCCAGTCGCAAACAATATCAGGAGTGCATCAAATTCAGGTAATCAGAGAGACACAGACTTTGTTTGCAAAGTGGTTGTTTTATTTTTCTGTTGCATGTTGTGAACGTTTCCTTCTAGAATGTCTAAATGCATGATATTAACACAATAGTAACAAATGACCTTACAGGAGTGTGATTCAACAGAAGAGAAGAACAACATGGCAGGTACTGATTTGGAGTGCAAGAACCCAAGCTTGGAATTCACATTAGGAAGACCACATTGGGATGGCAAAGAGCAAGCCTAGCTAAACTTGATTTGTTCCGTTCTTTGGTTTTTGTTTTGCAATTTTATTTACAAACCATGGTGACAACTTCATCATCTTTTATGAAATGTAGAGGTGATTATTTAGATAAATATAAATTGGCGTCTAGGAGATGAAGACAAGACCCTTTCTAGTTCTGCTTCGGGAAGTGTTTTGAGTTGATGATAGTTTTGTTCATTTTCTATATTTTGTTATCGGAGAGAATGAGGTAGCAACGGGAAATTATACCGTAGCAATAAGGCTTTATGAACGAAGATGATGCATATGCATATATGTACAAGAGGGAGGGAAAAGGGTTGAAAGTTGAAACTTGGGGAAGGAATAAAAAGGTTTAATTATAACTTTTGTTGTTGAACTAGAATGTTTTCATTTCTCTCCTTTTCTCTACTTCATTTTTTCAAGTTTATCCCTTTTAATTACGTAATATAATAATCTACATGAAATTTGCTTATAAAAAATAGAGCAAGCCTTCGGGAATGTAATGAAGTATTCTATAAATTTTTACAATCACTATTTTATTTTTTATTCTTTTATAAATACAAAATTTTATTTTTATAATTACTATAATATCTTTAAAAGTAGGTCTGTGGTTATTATAAATAAAGGCCTCTAAACTCTTTTTATGGGCTTTTCTTGTTTAGAAAATTATCTATTCAAATTTTTTGTTAGCTTGTCCAGATCCAATAGCTTAGATATTAAATGTATCTTTAATATGAATGAAAATATTGTTTTATGATTAATTTCAAAGGGTGGTATTATGATAGGCAAATTTCTTAAATTAGTGTAATTTTTTTGAGAAATTTCAAAAATGGTACACTTTTGTTTATTTTTTTTCTTATTTTAGTTGAATGAATGAAATCGTGCAATAAATGTACTATTTTAATTAACTAATTAATTGATTAATTAAAATTTTAGGATAATTAATTGTGTAGGGTTTTGAAAATTTTGATAAATATGTAATAATTAAAATTAATTGTCATTAAGTAATTAAAATAAATTTGAAGTTAATTTCAATGGAAGATTGGTTAAGAAAATTTATGTAAGGTAGTTAAATAAAAAGATGTTTTTTATGTAGTAAAAATTTAAATTATTTGAATTAAAAAAATGTTAAATTTTTTTAAAAGAGAATGAAGAAAAAAATGTTAGAAAACTAGTTTCTCTTTTTTTATTCTCTTTTATAAAAATAACCATTGCTATAATCTTATAAAAATTCTCAAACTACTTTCGCTCTTTTTATTTTTTTTATAAAAATTCCTAAACTTATTTGGATTTTTTTTCTTCACAACAGGTAATTATTTTTCTATTCAAATTAACTTCACATTAGTACATATTTAACAAAATTTCTAAATCCGCTTCATCACTATGAATTAATTTTATGTGCACATCCAATACAACATGGGAGAACAAGAGAGGAAGAGTGAGAGAATTAATCACCCTGAAATCTTGCAGTAGTCTAACAATTTTAATTAATTAATTATTGATTGATTAAAATACTCAACTAAGATTGTGTTTTATTTTCACAATTTTATATAATCTTAAATTAAATCGTACAATAATGACATGATTTATTCACAATGATATCGTCTGCCCCATGTACCCACACCCCAGAAAAGAAAAAAACTGTATCATTTCGAGAATTTCACACAAAAATTACACTACTTTCGAAAATTCATTCTCTACATTAATTTAACGCTAATATATATTATTATTTTATTAGTATATAATATTTTATTAATAAAATTGAGTGTCAAATGAAAGTACAGTGAGAACAGTAGTGTTAAAATAAGGTTTTCTAATTTCAAATTAGAAAGAGAATCTTTTCACAACAACATAAAAAGGACACCTATTTATCGATTGTGACATGATATGTCTTGAATAGACAGAGGGTAATTTTGACATTTCAAAATGTGACAAACCATCACATTTCCACACCAGACCTCTACCATTTTCACCCACCACAACTGTAAGCCCTAAACCTTTTCCATTTTTACCGAACACAAATAAATAGCCAGTGACAAACCAACAAATTAACCCCTTACCGCAAAAGAAGAACCAACCACGAAAAGTCTAGAATGCGCCCACGAATCACCCACAAAAATGGACAATGGTAGAGACAAAAACCTCAGCCCAGAGACAGAGACCTCAGCACAAAGACAACCAATGATGTCACACAACCGCGAACCCCACCAAAGAAGATCTCAAAACAAACGACAAAACACACGAGATGGAGAGAGAAACTGAGACGCAGAGAGGGGACCGAGAGGTAGGGAAACCGAGACGCAGACAGGGGACTGAGAGGCAGAGAAACCGAGGAGGCCCAGAGAGGCACACGTGAGACAAGGAGACAAGGCACATGCTGTGAATGTGAATGACAAACCTGTATTTTTTCAACCCTAAACAAATATCTATTTCAAAATTTCTCTCTTAACCCACACTGAATTTATTTTCCAATCCAAAACAAATCTCAATTTCAAAATTTCTCTCTTGAACCAAAACTATGAAAAAATTATTATTATTTTTTTAATATCTAAGTATTTTTATTCTAATGGAATTAAAGTTATATTAATATCAAGTTTTATAAAATCATCAATTTGTTCTAACTTAACTATTGATTCCAATTTTGAAACAGGTATATTAGTTATGTTGAAATACGACAAGGAATTAATTACCTGTTTTGTATGTGAAGTTAAGCTATGAAACAATTGAGATCAAACTTTAAAAATGACTTGTAACAGGTAAAAATAAATGATTCTAGAGCTTTATAATAAGAAATCAAGTTGAACTCAAATTTAATCAAATCCTAATTAACCTTACTCTATTTCTTCTCTAATCATCTTAGCTATTCACAGTTAGTTTCTAATAAAAAAGAAGAAGCTATATCTAGAAGTTAAGAATAATGTATATTATTATATAATCGTCTAACAACATTTTAGGGATTTTTTTTTAATGTAGGATTTGACATTACTAGATACATAAATTTTAATTTTAATTGTATTTATATACCTAAATCTTCAATACACTTTCTATTATTATATCTTAGTTTATTTTTAATCGCATCTCAGTTTTTCTTTTCTTTTCATTTTGTCAGGTAATAAATGTGAAATAGTTATTAATATTTTTAACAAAAAAAACCTAGTCACTTGACACTCCAACCATATTTTTTATTATTAAACTTAGAAAATTTAATTAAGAATAAGTCAAATATCACTTGAAACAACATAACACTAGTCCCTGTATCTTTCTCTTTTTATACTTATTTTTTTCTTATAAAAATTGTAATTTTACAAAAATTCCTAAAGTACTTCCGCTCTTTTTATTTATTTTATAAAAATTTTCAAACTTATTTAGATTTTTTTCCTCCTTCACAACAGGTAAATTTTTGTTCACATTTAATTATTTTTCATTCAAATTAACTTCTCATTTATTTCAATTATTTAATGATAATTAATTTCAATAAGTACATACTCAACAAAATTCTCAAAACGTCATCACAATAAATTAATTTTATATGCACATGTAATATAACATGGGAAACAGGAGAGTGAGAGAATTAATCATCCTGAAATGTACAGTAGTCTAACAATTTTAATTAATTAATTAAAATATTCTATTAAAATGGTGTTCTCACATAATCTAAAATTAAATTATACAATAATGACACGATTTATTTCACATAATCTTAAATTAAATCTTAAATTAATGACAGATTTATCTGCACAATCTACCCACACTCCATGACAAAGAAAAATAAAATAAAAAGTGTACCATTCTGATAATTTCACACAAAAATTACACTAGTATGAAATATTTGCCAGTTAATTAACATCACTGTTCATTCTCCACATTCATTTAACACTAATATATATTATTATTTTATTAGAATATAATATTTTAAAATTGAGTGTCAAATGAAAATATAATGAGAAGAATAGTGTTAAAATAAGGTTTTTCAATTTCAAATTAGAAAAATGATCCTTTCATAACAACATAAAAATTACACTATTTGTCAATTGTGACATCACATGTCTTGAATAGACAGAGGGTAATTTTGGCATTTCAAAATGTGACAAACCATCACATTTTCACACCAGACCTCTACCATTTTCATCCACCACAACTGTAAGCCATAAACCTTTTCCATTTTTACCCAACACAACGTGACAAACCAACAAATTAACCTCTTCCTGCAAAAGAAGAACCAACCACGAAAAGCCTAGAACGCGCCCACGAATCACCACAAAAATGGACAACGATAGAGACAAAGTCATCAGCCCAGAGACAGAGACCTCAGCGGAAAGACAAAGCCAAAGATGTCATACAACCGCGAACCCCACCAAGGAAGACGTTAAAGTAAACGACAAGGCACACGAGATGCAGAGAGAAACTGAGTCGCAGAGAGGGGACCGAGAGACAGAGAAATCGAGACATAGACAGGGGACTGAGAGGCTGAGAAACCGAGGCGCAAAGAGGCACCCGAGAGACAAGGAGACAGGGCACATGTTGTGAATGTGAATGACAAACCTGTATTTTCCCAACCCTAAACAAATCTCTATTTCAAAATTTCTCTCTAGAGCGCACACAAAATTAATTTCCCAACCCTAAACAAATCTCAATTTAAAAATTTCTCTCTGAATGTAGATTGAATTAAATATTCTTATTTTTCAATATCTAGGCATTTTTATTCGAATGGAATTAAAGTTATATTAATATCAAATTTTATAAAGTCATCAATTTTTTGTTCTAATTTAATTATTGATTCCAATTTTGAAACAGGAATATTAGTTATGTTAAAATACGGCAAGGAATTAATTAGCTGTTTTGTATGTGAAGTTAAGCTATGAAACAATTGAGATCAAACTTAAAAAATGACTTGTAACAGGTAAAAATAAATGATTCTAGAGCTTTATAATAAGAAATCAAGTTGAACTCAAATTTAATCAAATCCTAATTAACCTTACTTTATTTCGCTCTCTAATCATCTTAGCTATTCACAGTTAGCTTCTTAAAAAAAAAAAGCTATATCTAGAAGTTAAGAATAATTTATATTATTATATAATCGTCTAACAACAGTTTAGGGATTTTTTTAATGTAGGCTTTGACATTACTAGATACATAAATTTTAATTTAATATATAATTTACATTTATTACTGGTCTTATATTTATTATAAGTATTTGTCATGGTAAGTTATATTTATTACTGGTCTTATAGTTTGTTTTAATATATAATCTGTATATGCAGATAAGTCATTTTCTCATTATAAGTATTTATATTATTATGTTTTATAAGTTTTAGTAATGTAATCTCAATTAAATTTAAAAACATATAATATATATTTAATTTTATCATGCTACGAGACATATAATAGTTATAATGAAATGGGCTGGAGCTGGGGCAAGCCTAAGTGGAAGGGACAATGGTGATGGCCCAGGATCCAGGTTGAGTCTAAAATAATCAAACAACTTTAAAGAAGAAGAAAAATTCATCAATTAATTTTTTATCATTTATTTTGTTGACTTCACTATTGGAAAGATTTATGGTGCAAGTTTTCAAAATAAATTCTTTAAAAATATGTATTGCTGTTTTTTTTTTCTACTCATCTTTTAACTGTATATAGTGATTTTTTTTTTGTTTATTTATTTTCAGTAAGCAAGAAAATATTTGGATGAATCCATTGATTACGCTACCTTGTTTTTAAAATAAGAAAAAAAAAATATTAAGATGATATATATTAGCATTTATTTAAAAAAGTGTATTTTTCTACTGTCTTCCATACTTTATTAGGATTAGAATTGAAATACGGATGAATAAACTGGAAATGATAAAAAAATTAATAAAAAATGTGTTGTTTTCGTAACTTAGCAAATGTGGAAAGAGATAATATTACATGGAAATATCTTTATATTAATTAAAAATATTTTTACTCTAATGTTTTATTTACAGAAATTAGTTATTATTATTCAAAAAATATTTTCTTGAAAACTTATTTGTTTCTTAAAAAAATTAATTTTTAAGACAAAAAAAATTCAAGGCCTTTTTAAAAATAATTTTCAACATTGCATAAAAAATATGTGGCTTCTTGTCCTTGTATGGCAACAAAAATGCTAGTGTTCATAGTGTTTTTGTTTGTCTAAACATTCATCAGTGCCCCTTCCTTCCAACAATTAGAGACCATAAATCATTTTCTAAACTTCATGAATCCTTTATTTCTTAAGGTATTTTATTTCAGTTCTTTGCAATTCATCTCCTTATTATTAATACTTGTATATAAATATACTCTCTAGCTGATTCTTTAAAACTAGTTTTTTTTAAAGGTGTTTGGTTAGTTACAGTTCCTTCCAAGACACTAGCTTTCTCTTAGACTGTTGATCTTGAATGGGTTTCTAGAAAGATTGCTCCTTTTGTTTATCTGATTAGAGTCTCAAAATATTCTATGCTGCTCACATGAGGGAGGAATAGATCATCTATTCTTCACATGTCCAATTTCTTCTAAGCTCTTCTATCTGTGCTTGGTTGGAGAGTGTGTTCCCAATCAGGTCAGCTGAATTTATTTTTGGCATGTAGCTGTGTGGTCCTTCAGAATCATTCTTTTGACTTGTTAGGTTACAGATAGGGTTAAGGTCTGCTACTGGGGTTGGTATGAGGCTAAGGTAGGAGGGTCCCAACCTTTTTTCTTTCTGATTAGTGATTAATAGATATTGATGCCATTAGAAGTGTTTCTATCTTAATACTAGGAGGCTCCAGAATGTTCTTTTATCTGGGTTAGAATATTATGTGTACTTTCTTTAGTTTAACTTTTTATCTGTTTCACCAAAACTCCAACATTCAGAAGTATGATTGTAAAAACATGCTATCAGTGAAAGTTTTCAATTATTTTAGTACCCTTGTCATAGGTATTGTCAATCATGACTGATAAATTAACATTTTACTAACACATAATGAAAAAAAAAAGGTAAATAGGTATAACCATATATGTACCTTATGTTTTTAAGAGGACCTGCATCAGGTTTAAATTAAACATAACATGTTATCCCTTCTAATTTAAGTATTTCAAATTGCATAAAATAGCATATTACCCAATCTATTATTTTTCAAAAAAGTTACTAAAAGTTTTCAATTTTAGTTGCATTTCAATAGCCACGAACAATTAGTTGGGTTGGGAAAGGGAGTTTTGGCCTGTCTACATGGTAAAGATACTTCTATTAAGCCCATCTTTAATAATAAAAATAGGCTTTTCTAAAATATAATGAAAAAAACTATTTGCTTCATTCCCCAGGAAAAGCTTTCAGAGGGAGAATAAATAGCAGTCAAAGGCACCTAAGAACCAGCATTTAACAATTCCTCTTGCTCCTCATTAACACCAACAACTCATAACTCGCGTCCCTCCAACAACTTCCGTTTATACAAAAATAAAAGTAACTACTTAATAATCAAAGTTGTGTTCGTATCACATAAATTTTGTCATCAACATAAAACTTGTTCTTGACAAGTAAAACTTTAATTATTTCAAATTTAAAGTTGAAATTGTTTTATAAAATATAACTTCTTGTCATATAAGCATAAATTACTTTTATAGACGTAATCTTTTAATATTTTAATATCAAACAAAAAAATCACTCTTTCAAGAAATTTTCAATTCTTGTTCACACAAATGAAACTAACAATTTACAACTATCTCAAAATTGTCAAACCCACTTAAAGTATTGAGGGAGTGATCATGGGAAATTTTCAAAATTTAGTTTAGATCATCCAATAAAATCTAATAAAATAGAGTAGATCTAAAATTTAGATCCATTTTAACTAGATTTTGACTGAAGGTTGACTTGACTTAACCTGAGCTAAGGTTGACTCGGCTCAAATTGACATAGGATCAACTCAACTCAACTTGAGATGGTCCCAACCTGTCGTAAGTTCGAAGTCTCAGCCTAACGAGGTCCAACTTGACTTGCCCAACTTAGCCGAATCCATCTTGGTCTCACCTAGGCCTGACTCTTCAACCTAGCTGGGGTCTAACCCAACCCAATTGAATGTGAGCTCAACCTGACTCAAGTAGACTTAAGCCCAACTTGACTTGGCTTGACTTGACGTGGGGCCGACTCAATGTAGGTATGATGTATTGACTTAACACAGACCCAACTCAACTTGGCCAGACCTGACCCAGTCTATCTCGAGCCCACCTGGGTCGGATTCGACTGCACTCACTTGACATGAACTTAGCCAAACTCAACTAAACATGGTCCCTCCTTCACTTAGCTTATCTTAGGCTCAAGGTTGACTCAACTTGAATTGGTTTGGACTGACTCGGCACGACCTAAGCTTGGACTAACTTGGTTTGACCTAGGTTCATGCTAACTTGGCTTGATGTGAGTTTGGACCGACTCGACTCGATTTGGACCCATATCGACTTGACTCGACCTGAGCCAAGACCAACTTGGGTTTGAGCTAGCTTACTCAACCTGGGTCTGGATTGATCTATGTTGGCCGAACCTAGTCTTACTCAGGCTAGGCTCAACATAGTCTTGATCGCTAAACCTGACCCAACTCAACTGAAAGTGAGTCAACTCCAACTCAAATGAATGTAAACCTTCTTTGACTTAGCTTGACTGACTCCACATAGCTTGAAATGACCTAGACGCACCTTATTTTGGATTTTCAAAATCCAAAACATTATCCAATCCAATTAAATGGATTGAACTTGAACTCCAAAAATATGAAAACCCCAAACCTCTAAACAATAAGTTTATAGATATTTTTTTATATATTATTTAACTTTTTTATTTTTACTAGACGTAAACTTATACTGTCAATTGAATTTCAAATAATTTTAAATAATTTTACCATAACAAATTTCATGAATCAGGACACTAGGTGCAATGTAAGAAGAAGTACCGGTTTTTCCAACTTAAAAACTGAAGCAGAATACATACATATTGGAGTTTATCAACATTATTTCAGCTAAAACGCACAAACCAAACAGTAGCATTTTTATTGACATAATACAAGCATGCTATAGACAACCACTGAGATCAAACCACGGGTGAGATGAAATATAAGATGCTTTCGCCATTCCAACAAACATGCATGCGTAAGATTTGTGCACAGGGTTTTTATATGTGACCAGCACCTAAATTGATTTTTTGTCCGCAAGGTTGCGCGTACCCCAAGCAGCGGAATGAGTAGCAATTGCAGAGCCAGTAACACTCAAAGACCGCTTTGCAAATCCAAGGCTCTTTCTAGTTCCCAGCCACAAGGTATAAAGGAATCCAACCCATCCTGGATCACATTATTTTCATGTGCAGGCAATATATATAGTGTCAGAGCTCACACAAGTAGGACTTAATAAAAGGCCAAAGTCATAAAATTCTCTATTCTCGAAAAGGTAAAACAAAGAGAGGAACCAAATCTATTGGCATCATAAAGTTAGAGATGCCACAAGCTCTTTAGTGGCTAGCTTCTGTACATTACTAGTCCATAATTTAGTTATATGCTTTAGATCCTGCTTGGATAATTTTCTCTATATGCATTTCCAAAAGTGAAAATAAGGTAAAATAATTAAGTTTCTCCAATAAACTAAAATGAACTTGTACACTTTAGCTTTTGGATAAGTAAGATAATAAAATTTCTAAAAAAGTGTATAAGTTGATTAAGCTTACTGGAGATGTTCACTTCATTTCACCTTTTTATGGAGAAGTTTATCAAAAGTCGACATCATATTGAGATAAAAGGGAGTTTATAAGGCATTTCTTGAATGAAGCATCTATTTGGCTGGCAAGTGTACAAAACTCAAATAGTGGGCATATACATCTCCGCTAGGTAGTTCTGTAGGAGGTCCTTGTCAAGAAAATATGGCTAGTATCAATACAATTTCATGCGAAATATTCAAATTCAATATATCATTTATATGCATGCCGTGATTAGGGTAGAAACCTATTGTCAGTAGATTCAAGTATCTTCTGGGTAGGATAACAGACTAACAAAATGCTTAATATGAAATAGCTGTCAGTCTTCCTTTCTCAATTGAAATTCAGAATCTTAAGTGACATGGAATCCTCTTTAGAGCTATATATTGTTAAAAAACATAGATGCTGATAGTCCATACAACCAATCAAAATCACTGTAACAGTTTAGGTTTTGCTTGAATAAACTTCTCAATCAGAACTTGTAAAAGAAGAAAGTAAGAATAAAATAAAAGGAATTCAGTTTCTCCAAAATTAAAATTACTTTATATAAAATAAAATAGTTTTGTTAGAACCTGATTCTAACTCGTGCATCCACTAAATTTAACTTCAGAGAAGTCAAATTACTTTATCTTATTTAGATGTTTATCCAAACAGGACATTACCTGCAGTAATAACAATAGCCACAACAGCCCAAAAAGTAACTGTGGAAATGGCAAATATGGCCACCGATAGTGCTCCGATATATATAGCTGTCACAAAAGCAAGGAATAGAGCCAAGAACCCTCCAGCCACTGCCAAAGAAATTAGAAGGGAGACAAAAATGGCATTTATAGTTGCAGCCAAAAAGAAGAGCATAAAAGCAACAAGCCCTGAGAGAGCAACAAGAGCAACTGTCCCAACCTGCATCAATTAGAACCACAAATCAAAATCATTTAATATTTTGTTTTTATATAATAAAAATGTAATTTTTATAAATCATCTTCAATTATATTTATCGAGAATGGCGCTTAAATTTACAAATAACAATGTTTTTGAAATAATAACATAAAATAAGGTTTAAGAAATTAAAATCTGTTTACATATAAGTCTATCAAACATAATAATTTTTTTTTCTTATAGTTGAATTCAGAGAAAGTATTAAACTATTCCAGAAGTTTCCAAAGTAACTTTTGTTTTCCACATCATTTTTCATTTCTAATATGTCACATTAAAAGCAATATATAAACCAACCTAAATTAGACTTTAACGATAACATACTGAGATTAAATTAAATTTTAATAATAAAATAAATTAACCTAATCGATTTGCCATAAAGTGAAACATGAAAGCTTGTGTGAGATTCTACTTTATCTTACTTTATTAAAATCAGGAAAGCGAAATCTTCATATCACATATATTAGTGTGCTACCAAGTGCTAATTCGTATTTTGAACACATAGATCCTTGATTAGGAACTTCAAAAATAGATAATGAATTGGACATTATAAGAAAATCATAATGATAAAGAGAGACTGACGGAGATGAAGAAGAGGCGTCGGAGGGGAGAGCCTTGACGGAAGCAGAGAAGGAGCTGGCGAGAGTAGTTTCTAGAAGCTTCGGTGAAGAGAGGGAGGAGGGTGGCCTTGATCTTGGAAGGTTCGAAGATGAGTTGCTGAACGACGTCGTATAAGTTCTCCTTTCTCTCCTCTTTCGCTTCTTCTTTTACTCCGTTTGGCTTCTCCTCTGCCATCTTTCACCTTCCAGTGGTTGATGCAAGTGAAATGGAACAAAAAAGAACAGAAAAATTTCAGAGTCAGAGTGTACTATTTTCTCTCTTAAAAATAAAAGAGTTCCTCGTTTTAGTCATGGTTTATTATTTTATTATTATTTTTTGGTGATTAATTATGTAGCGACACGACTTAGTTTCTTAATATTTTTTAAACCGATTTTAATCCTTTAATTATTTTTAATTGCTTTCGTAAAATATCATCCTTAAGCATGAGGTACGAGTGATATAGGAAAGATTATCATTTTGTAGGAAAGATTATCATCACACTAAGTGATGTATAATGCTTCCAATCCATTTTCTGATGTAAGGATTTCTTGCTTTCACCATTCAATACTATTATACATTGAGGTCGTTATGTTTTTATTAAAAACTTAATTATCTTTTTTCCATTACATATTTATTATATTCAATTTATATATTTATTGTATTCATGCCTCACAACTTAGTTTTAAATTGATAATAATTTATTTTCTTAATTTTTTAATTCAATGCAATAATGTATCTCTTATCTAAATTAAATTAGCATGGTAGTCTTTCCTAGTGACAATATTACTCAAACTATCAGTATTAATTATTATAGCTAAGAAATATATAGATGAGCATTCAAATCTATTATTAACTTATAAATAATCTTATATTTCCTTCAAAAGAGCATGGAAAGGGGCTATTATAGGAGTCAGAAAAATTCCTATAAACTCATAACCCTTGGAGCCTATCTCGACCTACCAACATACTCACTAATAATGATTTTTAGTGACATTATTTTCTTTTTTCGTGAAAGGTTAAAATTACTGCCACTAAATAATATCGACATTTTAATTCAGTTTGAATAGAAAGAAAAAAAGACAAATTGGACCGATTTTTATCAATGGAAAGAAACTGAAAATATATAAATAAATAATATGGCAAAAACATTACTTAAACCTTTCAAAAACTAAGAGCAAAATGTATAGTATAAAAAATAAAATAGTAATAGTAATACCAGTTTAAAATGATTTTCATAAAATTTATGATTTTGAATGATATGGAAAATGGACATTCAAGATTGGTTAACAAGCAAAAATATACCATGATTATTCTAATTAAATTTTATTTTACTTCTTTATTTATCAATAAGTTAAATATGACTTATAATAAGTTACATGAAATTTCAGAAAAAATTTATGAAATGATACATTATATAATAAGAAATCTAATCTAGCTCAATTGATTGATAAGATACGTGAATTAATATAAATAATTTGATAAGGTTAAATTCCTAAATATAAAATAAAATGAGACTTATATATTAGTTGAAATCAGTGATTATAGTTATTTTAAATATACATGAGTTACTTTGCATTTGTGTATATAAAGATAAGTTGTCCAAAGCAGTTAGTGAATCAATAAGAATCGTTTTCTTTCATTCTCTTTATTTTCAATATGTCATAAGAAGGAGTTGCTAAGCTTTTTCAACAATGGAAGATCCTTCACATCCTTTTTTCCTCCATAATTCCTATGGACATAGTCTTCTACTGCTTTCATAGCCTCTCAGCAGTTCAAATTACAATACATGGCATTTTCTGTCAAGTGTGTGTGAGTACTTCACTCAGATCTTCTGCTAATAATCCAAAGGCAAAGTCTCAGAAAAATATATGGTCCTACTTGCTCTCATTGCGGGTTCCATGATCACACTGTTGATCCTTGTTTTAAGCTACATGGATTCCCTCCAATTCCCAATTGAGTTTAAGTCAAATTCTTCTCAGACACATGTTATCAGTCAAGTTTCTGATGCTGATGCAACTCTGAATCTTGACCACTTCAGCTATAATCCTGTTCTCTTCTATTTTGGATTCATTTCACTTCTTGATAGAAAATTCTTTTGTTTACTTCTAGATCACGGTTTTAAAAAACACTACTTAACCATAATTTTAGCCATAACATTTATGCTTTCTAAAGTTGATGAGATATATAGTACTTGTGACCATGTCAACCACATTCATCCATGATTTCCTGCAATATTAAGAAACAAGACAAAATTGCAAGAGGAGTATCAAATAACTACAAGAGTAACTTAAAGTCTTCGTTATCGCCTTTCAATTCCTTTTAATTTAATGGTTATGACGAGTTACTGTGACTGTAATTTAAAACCTTGTTCCCGTCACTACAAAAGTAAGTGTTGTAAGAATTGGCAGAATTCGAGTTTTGTGACTAATACATAATGTTCATACCTTGTTTTAAATTAACTGTTGCTTTCAATTCCTTGCCCTTTTAAATTCAAGACCAGAAGATTTTGAATAAGATTGGGAAAGGTAACATTCAAGATGAACTCTATGTTCTTTTGCGTGGTTTCACTATATTAGCACTCAAGATTTGTCCGTTTAAGTTATCAATGTAATAAACAATAAATACAAAATAATATCGTACAAGAACCCTGCATTTGCATTCCATTGATATATATAGTTATATAGCTAAATAGAATAGTATACTTGATTTAATCTGTAATGATATTAGATGACTGTAGCAGGTTTTAAGTAGCTATGTCTAAGAAACATAAATCAGAATGTCCTACTATAATATCATAATTTCTTGCTTATGTAGAGAATCAGTTTGTTGCTGAATCATCAGTTCTCTTGTGTAGAAAGGCTTCAGAAAAACTTTGTTGCTGAATATAAACATCAGCATCTTAATATAGTGGCCATTTCTTGGGCATTGAAAGAAAAACTTTCAATCACATGTTCCTATTTCATTTTGTGGATTTAGTGTCTACACTGGTGCCTTCATCACCAAAGGGCTTCTTCCTTCAACAGTTTGAACAAGTTTCCATTTGAGTTTCTTTATTCAAAAGACTAGAGTACAATGCCTTTATGCTATTCATCACACTTGCATCAAAGAGACACAAAATTTCTACCGGAGCTACTGATGTTATTCTTATTGGATGCCACAGGAGTTACATAAGGCTACAAAATAATGTGATATTGAAAAAAAAAAAAACAATTTTATCCCCAGAGATGTTTGCTTCCAGAGAACATTTTTCCTTTCAACCCGATCCCATCAGGCCAACCTTTAAACAATCCATTTAAAGTCCTTTTTGTCCAATGCCCCTTATCTAATAATTTAACAGGCCATAATTCAGACACCTTATCTAATACATAAAATTTATCTTCATCCACATTGCATTTTGAAGAATTTCTTGACCACATAGATCACTCATCCGTTTAATATATATTTCCCTTCTATGGCAAACTAACTGCTTCATACATATCCTTCTTCTGTCGAGTTTCCACAGAATTTGAACCTCAATTTTATGTCAAACAGTCAAATTTGCACATTACAGAGGAATTGCAACAAAAATAATAGAAGGCAACAATAAGTACTATTGCACTTCCTCTTGATAAACACACAATTGGTTATAGATGCGTTTACAAAATTAAGCACGGCAGATGGGTCTAAGGACTGATACATGGCCATTTGATAACAAACGAATTCACACAAGCTGGTTTGGATTTTACCAAAACATTTTCCTCTAGCGGCAAAAATTACAACATTAGTGTCATTTCATTGGTTGCAGTAAATGGCCATCAACAATGCATTTCTAAATGGAGATTTAGTTTTTGAGATTTATACGGAAATTTCTCAAGAATATCATCCTTCACATATTCTCCAAATCAGGGGGAGAATTTATAGGGGGAATTTATGGCTTGAGGCAAGCCTCAAGACATGGTTCACCAAACACCAAATTTACAACAACATTTCTGCAGCATGGCTTCTGGCAATCAAGGAGCGATTACTCCTTTATCACCAAAAGCAGTGGTAATTCTTTCTTGTAAAAAAGTCAATGATATTATCATTGCAAGTTCAATCAGCAACAAATGATGGTCCTGAAATTTATTTTCAAGTCTCACTGCAAGCTTAAAGGTCTTGGACAATTGAAATACTTTTTTGGGGCTTCAAGGAGGACAGACCAGCAAAAGCATTGTCCTCTCAAAAAGCAAATAAGCCCTGTTTTTACTCTAAGATACTGATTTATTCGATGTAGACCCTCTGCCACCACCAATGGACCCCCAATCTAAAATTAACACAGCTTTTATTGAATGTATAGACATCTTACTGGCAGATTTAACTGACAATATCAAGACCACACATCAGCTATGCTGTGCATAAACTGATTCCACTTGTCTCTCAACCTCGCACTACTCGCCTTGATGTGGCTTATCAGCTGCTGCAATACATCAAAAGCACGCGTTCCCTGGTCAAGGAATACTATTTTCTGCTATGTCCAGCCTTCACTTACAGTCTTCTGCTAATTTTGACCGGGAAGTTTGTCCTTATACAAGGGAATCTGCAACTGGGTTTTGTGTGTTCATCGAGGATTCTCTAGTTTTTTGGAAGCCCAAAATGCATACCTCCATAAGTAGATGCTCAGCTGAAGCTGCGTATAGTCATTGGCTGAAGTTGCCATGCTAGTGAACTACCATGGTTGTCTTATGTGCTGATGGAAATTCGGTAAACTTGCTTGCTTGTATTTAGTGATAATTAGGCCATGATTTACATCGCAAACAAAACAAACATATAGAACTTGAGAGCCATTGTGTTCGTGAAAGGTGCATGAGGGTACCATTCCCTTGGTTCATGTCCAAACCTGTCACCAAGTGAGACCTTCTCACAATGCTTCTGCCAAAATCCTCACTCTAACTGTTATTAGAACATCTTCCTCCCATACTGAGGGGAGTACTAACGTTAATATGTATACTTAGTTGAAATTCGTTATAAATGTTAATTTAGTTAGTTCATTATAACTGTTAATTTAGTTAGTTCATTATATACATCTGTTATTTGTATATAAGCCTACTGTTCATATCAGTTAGTCAATTAATGAGAATAATTATCTTTCATTCTTTTTTATTCAATAATTTGTGGGCACAACCTCCCCTAGGCAAACCAGAAAACGGGACAGAAAATCTAAGTTATTGTGTATTGGAGGTAGCTGTGACAAACGAACCAAGAAAAATCAGTAAGACTGCTATTGAATTGAAAATATTTGTGGTTATTAAGCATTCTATTTTCTGTTTCCCATTTGGTATGTTTCATCTTTCTTGGTTGGTAATAAACTGTCGTAAGACAAACATATCATGTCTTTGTTGTTGGCCACAGAGGCAACCACGTTGAAGAGTGGAATTTCACTAGTCAATACAAGTAGCCTTTATCAGCTCCAAGATGATAGCACGAAAATATCCGTTATTATTAGAACTCGTATCAAATTATCCACCACAATAAAATATAGCAACTTTCATGACTTTTATTCCTAAGTAAAGGAGATAAATAGTACTACTAGTTTAATAAGATCGGTTAAGTTGTCAATATAAATCCAGAATAAAAACAAAAGACAAAAAACACATAGAAGATCAATAATTACAGTGAAGGAAAGACATGATTTATATAACAAGCACAGAAGCTCCAAAATTGTCCTCCCGGAGCCCTTATACAATTAGAAACATACAAAGCAAAATACCAAAGCAAGATTCCTAAGAGAAAACTGAAAATGAAAGTAAAAGGAAACCCAACAAGTATAGGAATCAATCTGGCAATCATGGCCCCTTGCATGCATGTCTTACTGTACAATAACATAACAATAAAGCAGACAACTCAAGGCCAGAACTCTACCAAATGACTTACTTCAAAGTTTCAAAGTCAAATCTGGTGTTGAGTTCTCTACGTCTACAGGTGGATTTACCCCAGTAAAACTCAAATCTGAACTTCCAGTCAGTATGAAATTCTGATGACTATCACCTGCCTCAACAACCTGACGAAAACTACCCGGCCACAACAAATCTGACTCCTCATCCTCCAAGAATATTGGAATGCCAACATACCCTTGATCAAATCTTGCATTGTTTTTTACCTCAGGAGGCCTCATCGTTGGTGAGAAACCATGGTGCAGTGAAGAGTGTGCCTTTATTCCTAAGGACCTAAAAGAACCATGCAGAGGGAGAGATGCTAGATTGGCATACCTTTCAGAGAAAAATCCCATTCTCAAAGCCCTTTTTGCTAATGTTCTTTCTCTCTTGTGGGCATTCTGGTGTCCACCAAGAGCCTGAGAGCTGAAAAATTTGCGCTTACAATAGTTGCAAGAGAAGACTCGTGGTATGGTCGCGGCTGTGGTTTGAGAGGCAGGTTCATTGCTGCTTTCGCTAGTGCTTGAGAATGAGAATCCTATTGAATCTCTTCCCCCTGGCTCACTGTTCTTGAAGTTGAGACTTAAGTCAAGTGAAATAGCATCTGAATTAGGATGAATCCCTATTGGATTTGTGGTGTGGGAAATGTAAGTGAGGCTGTCACTACAAGGACCTATAGAGGTTTCCTGAATAGAAACATTGGAAGCAACCTGGCTGCTTACTTCAGATTCATATTCTGCATATGCCTCAACTTCAAGATCAAAGTTTGGCTTCATGATGTAGCTGTGCTCAAGTTAGAATCTAATTTATCAAATAGGTGAGGGAGTTAACCACTAGATTATCCAGAATAAAATCTATTTCTGAGCTTGCACTGCGATATTTACTTTATCCTGCAATTAGGTAAGCCAAGAAAATCAATCAGCTCAGTAAGCAATCATAAAAAAATCGAGTCAATATTGATACTGTGAAAGATGACTAGATACTCATCCAAGTACCGTGATTTATGATATCTAGGCCTTAAAAATGGATTTTCCCAGCTCGAAAACATTTCTAGTTGGTGCTTTTGTTTCATTATAAGTTTGGCCAGCCAAATGGGCGATTCGGATCGAAGATAAAATACTCTCCATATGCAGTAAAAGCTACAAATTGGTTTTCTAGCAGTGATCGTAACTCTACTCAAATCTACTAACAAAACCATGTTTTAGTTGCATCATTTGTTATGACATATTCGGTTACAAAGTGTAATGTTTAAAAACTATTACTATTTTCAACACAAAATCCAACTATCCTATATTCTAGTTTTTCAGACTTGTCGAGTAAAAATTCAGAAAAACAAGAATGCTATTTCTCAGTATGAAACATTCAAAGCCATCTGATTTACAAAAGTGTGATAGAATATTTGAAATTAAGGTGAAATTCAGATTGTGGAATACAATTTTAAATCTTTAGCAAGGAACTCATACTGACTGAATCTTCACACATGCTTGTTGCATCGCCTGCTTTTTTGCAAGTGATTAGCAAGGACATGCCATGAAGTTCATGAACAATAAGTTAGGCAATATTAGTGTTTTCACATTTCATCATGGCCAAAAGTATCATCAAAATTGTGTAATTGTTGACTATATGTAGTAATATACTATATCTATTTTGAAATCAATGTCGAATCTGCTATGGAGATTCTTTCTTATTATATATTTCGAAGGACTCATTGACGAAGGAGATTGACGAGTGTCTCCTGATAAGAGAGAGAGAGAGAGAGAGAGAGAGAGGAGAAAGCACCCAGATAAAACTTGAACACCATAAGTTAGAGCAAGCCAAAGTTAGAGCAAGCCAAAATTTAGAGACAGTAAGACCATCATTCAGCACACAAAACAGACAAAGAAAAAAAATTAACATGGAGATCCAACAACATCAACATATCAAAAACAAAGAATTGCATGCAGATGCTTGTTTCATTCTGTATAAACAAAGACACAGTTCAGCAGCAAAGAAAACCTACTTATGATAGTTTAGAGAGGAAAATTACTGTGGAGCCTTGGCTATAGAGAGAGATTTTGGTGGAGGCAAAACGGGGCACTGATGGTATGACATGAAGTTTGAAGGTAAAATCCACATACCATTTCCTTTATTCAGTGATTCAGACTTATCTAAACACCCAACAAAGAGTTGAGACAAGCAAAAGTGAAAACCAAAATAAGAGAAGCAGTACTTAAGTACATAGATGACAGTGCAAGAAGGTTGCATACCCTCTCAAATTTCAAGATGAAAGTGGCCTGCTTCTTAAATCACCTAAAAACTGCTTTTGAAATTGGAGACATCTGTTTCCAGTGTAGCTTTCCTAGCTATGACTGTTTATGAGAAGACAAAACTGGTCATTGAGTTTTCTATGTTTCTGAAACACTGATAGAGGGCAAGGTGTGGCCTCAGATATTTTTCTTTTTTATTTAAGTTTAACTGAAAAGGAACAAAAAGCAAAGAAGGAGTAAATGGGGAGAGAGAGACATAGAGATGGTGGGTATTGATGTTTAATTATGGGAAAGAATAGGTAAGAAAGAAGTGGAGAGTTAGGGAGCAGAGAAGTCAGAGGAAGAAAAGGAGGTTTTGGGATATATAAAAAGAGAGTGGGAGATATGATCAAATTAATAATGTGCTACAGTATTTTCAGTGTCTCTGAGTTAGTGTACTCTAATTTTTTTTAACTAAATAGTCTATGAAACGGTGCCTTTAAATTGTTATCTAATTACAACTTGGTATAAATGATAAACTTGTCCATGGATGTGTCAAAAATTTGTACTAATAACAGTATATAAAAAAGCTAAACCTTTCTTTTTTTTCCTTTTGCAAAATTTAGACTTTTCTGAGAAAGCTAAGTAAGAAGCAACAAGTGGTTTCCCTAGTTACAAAGTTGAAAGTAGAAGTACGTGGTATGGTGTGAGGAAGAACAGAAAAACAGGCCAACAACAGTGTAGTCATTATTCCCACCAAAGATTCTTAAGCTTCTAGCTTTCTTTCTCTCTCCATCTTCAGCACTTCAAAAGTGTTTCAGATAACACCAATGCATGGGGTCAGATTTCAAAGTTTCATGTTTGGTTCCATCTAGCACGTCTAGCATAACTACTACTCTTCCCATCCTATTCAGACCATCCATATATTATTCATGATCCTATGTACAATGATATGACATCATTTGTTTCTTAACAACTCCACTCACAATAAATAATACAACTCGTGTCCTTCACTTCCCAACAACCGTTTTACATAGTATTTATGAATTATGTGAAACCCCTACCTCTTTATTTTTCTTTCTAATTTCCATAACTGCTCGTTCAACTTGCTTTCAAGTTTAAGATAGAATTATAAAGAGACAGCCATTGAAGCATGTACTTATTAATTTATTCACTTAGAAGACGGGTTTGGATGTGTTTTTCGCGACCACATTAGAACGGACACAACTTGATGCCATTCAGTTTGTATTGGGTGTACCGTTTTGGTTTTGATTTATATCCCAATTGAAATTTCATTTAATAATGTACATAAAATTTGTATTAAAAGATTGTAAGTTATTGGTGTCAAATTTAATTCTAATTAAAAATCAATACTATCTCCACAAGGGTTTCCTCTAAGATTAGGATGACTATTTATCCTTGTTTGTTCCTCTTTGTTTGATAGATATTGTTTATAGGTATTGATCCATAAGAAATAAAGTTCTTCTGATATCTCAAGATTCTTTGATATTGTTCTATCTAAGAGTATAGCAAATCTTTTAAGTGTATCGATGGTATCTTGTCCCTTAAGGTGTTATAATATTTATTTATAGTAAGATTTTCTTCTTTAAAGTTGTAATAAGGTCTCTATAATCATATCTATGTAAATTGTAATGGATTTTTATTATGATGATTTTTTTGGTCTTAATAAGATTTTTTTTTTAACAAAAACATTGATATAAAGTAAGGTATGAATCAACATTTATTATTAGTTCTCATATATTACTATGATGATAATTTATTAGCTTAACCTCTCAAGCTCAAAGCATAGAGATCAAAAGTAAGGTTAGTAACTATTTTTTATGATTTGGTTGTTTGTTGCTTATTGCATTATTTGTATCCAAAATATGTTTAGATATACATGTCATACAACTACTATTTAACAAAGTAGACTTATTAATCACTAATTTTATCAAATATATATCAAAGTATTTGAAATTTGAATCGCTATTATATAAATTGAGTTGATTTTTTAAATAAGTGATCTTAATTAACACTATATCATTCATGTTAATTTTTTTATAGGAGTTCAATTAACATCATATCATAGGTGAGCTCACTTAACATTAGGGATGACAATGGGACCAAACAATGTGTTTGACTTTTTCATCTTCATCTTTGAAGTAAAAATTTATCTCTCATTAGGAAAGGAAACATGATATTATGAAGTATTCAATATTAAAAGGATATACATATTCTTTTCTCCAATGTCAATATCAAATGATGGTATCAAATAAAAATTGGATAAAGGTCAAATAATTATAAAAAAGAATAAAAATGAAAATGTATGACCTAGAAATAAATTACAAAACTAAAGACAAGTTAATATAAGTTTTTAAGTTACCTAATAAATTAAAAATATTTTAGTAATTTAAAATGGGAAAGGACAGGGATAAGTATGCCTATTTGACAAGTAAGGGAACAGATCAGATTTGGGTTCTTATAACCCAGAACACCATCTATATATTCCATTACATTTCTAAATACATCATTTTATAGGCCAAATTATATAAAGCCCTTTAAATTTCACATTAATATTATTCAGTAAATAACCTTTAATGATTATTAGTAATTAACTCCTACTAACTGGTTTTTAATTCCCACCAAATTTATAATTTTTTCTCATATAAATGATTCATTGATTGTAGTTTTTTTCAATAATATGACCATTTAACTACTTAATTAAAATACATAATAAAAATTACACAGACAATCCTAAATTATATTTACACTTGAAGATCATATCACATATCTCATACCCCCCACCCCCTACACTTCAATGTGGAGATTGTAGGTCAAAATTAAGACATGTTCATTTGCTATCCTTACTTAACATAATATCATTTGTCAATCTTTTGATAAGTAAACTTAGTTAACATAATATCATTTGAGTTTATTTTTGGATAAGTAAACTTAGCTAACATCATATTATAATATAATTTACTTAACACACTATTGTTTGAGTCAATTTTATCATTGAAATTGATTAAGAAGGATAATTCTTAGATATTGCAATAACTATTTCATTTATCTATTTTATTTATGAGTTTACTTGTAAACAAAACATGACATCCAAAAAGGGTTTTAATGATCCTAAGGGTATTTTTTGTTTATAATGAGGTTTGTCTTCTATAAAGCTGTAATTAAATTTATATAATTACGGTCTATAACTCCTAATTTTACTCTTGTTTCCTTAATTATATTATTTTAGTTTTGTTATGTTGATTTTCCTATATCAATAAAATATTATTTATATAACTTAGATATTTACTTGATTATGGTCTAACTTAACATTTACTATTATATTATGTAATTTTAATTATAAAGATAAATATTATTGATGTATTTTATTTTAATATTTTTTAATAAAAAACTCATCTTAATTAGACATACTATAAATTTTGATATTATCAAAGATCAACTAATAAATAAAATTGGTGAATAATTTATCTACACGTGTACCTATATGATTAGATATAATGACGTGAAATGTATCTAGTTATGATTAGACGATCAAGGTCATAATAGACTAAATATGTATTTATGTTAATTTCATCTTATTAGAATAAAACACATTTTTCAAAGTAATTCCCATATGAATAATCTGGTAACGTATGAGTTATTATCCAAGGGACTCCAAAAAGAGTACAAATGTTATCTAAGAAAAGGGGTTTGACAATTTTAGGCGGAAAGAAGTCCTTTCGGCATGAAAATATACCTAAAACAACTGCCAAATGGAATTGGAACATATATTGTTCTTTGTTCGGGTAAAAGGATAACAATTTGGACCATTACGTAGGATATAGGAAACCAAGTGGATATAATCGACCCATCAAAGGCATGAGATTGGAGGGTTTGCATTCCATGACCTTCAATCTCCATCATTAACATGACAGTTTTTAAGAGATAATGGCATGGTCCATTATTCCACGCACCAAATTATAGAAACATAATGGCCATAGATCCAACATTTCCTCTTTTTCAACTACGAACCGCCCTTTTCTTACCTTAATTTCATCTTTAATATCAACCACGCCTTGCTTCTCACCACCACCATCACTATATGGGTCACACAAATCCATCATGTTACACTATCTAACACTATCATCACTCACAATCCTATTTATCTTTCACAAAAGGGAAAGCTACCAGCTTCACTTATTTAATATCACTCATGCCCTTAATATCATTTCAAATAATTAACAATTTTTACTCACACATGCATTTGTCTCACCACAACTTGTGTACAATTATTGCGTGGACACCCACAAGAGTTCTTCAACTGCTAAAAGTAAAAAGTTTTTTTTTTTTTCAACGGTTATTGAGTTTTTACAGCTTCACTCTACCAATAGTTTGAGTTCACCTGAAAAGCACATATACCAAGCAATGCCTTCTACTGACTTTTCTCAGTGGTTTGCTGGCATCAAGCTAAGTATCACAAAACGGTGTCTGAGTTCGAAATCGACACTTTTTTGGTAACAAAACAAGTTTTCTGTTATTTACTTTTTTTATAAAAGTTGAAAGTTTTTTTTTTTTTTTATAAAAATTGAAAGGGCACTTAATAAGTGTTCTGACCTCAAAGTCGTTCCAAATGTTCAAAATTGTTTCAAATGATATTATTAAGATCAATGTCCGTTTTAAAATTCTAAATTTTGTTGAGATTTTGTCTTTAAAAGGTGAATGTTAAGAAAAAAAATATATTTAAACTGATCTAAGTCTTGGAATCTTAATAGACTATACTGTATATACCGAACAATAATAAATATTACTATTATAAATTTAAACAACATTTGTTGTTGTCAAATATTATTATATATTAAAACGTGGTTGGTGGTAGCATCAATTATTACGCGATGGACAAAGTAGAATAATATATATGTCCTATATTTGGCTAAAGTAAAATAATACATAAAAGCTAGTTTTTTAGTATTTTTTTGGGTAGGCATTGTACATGCATATACATAAGCCATTGCTATTGGAGCATCATATGGATAATGGATCCAACATGGGATCTATTGTACGGATACAATCACAACGGTACTCCGATGCAACTAAAAACAATTGATGGAGTTTTGGAAGAATATGCTTACAACACATCGATATATGGTTTTAGAAATAATAATGCTAAAGAATTTTAGTGTGTCTTGTCGGTGTTCTATGATTTTTTATTTTCTAACTTGGTAAAATAAATGCATATAAATACAACGACACTGTCTTCACACACTTCTATGCTTAGCAGATGTCAAGGAACCACCTCGATTTTGGTTTTAGCATTTTCAGATTAATTCCCTTGCATTGTGCTGGACCATCGTACAATTTATATTGTAGTATAACAAACATTGCTTTTCAGTTTTCACATCATATCAATCGTACTGATTTTGCCTCTTGCAAGCCAAGTAACACTAACTTGGCAAGGTTGAATTAATATTCCTGTGTGAATTAATTGTTCTTTTTAAGAATTTGTCAAAAATAAATATGTTCCTTCATATATAAGACATGTAAATTGAATTCTTTAATCCATACTCAATAAACACAGTTATTTACCAATCATAGTGCATGATATCTGTGATTTTAAGATTTCAACGATCAATAGGTAAATACCTCAAAAAAAGTGATAAATTTACTTTAAGGTGGTCATTATTGGTGATTCCACTGCTTCAAACAGGAAAAAGAAAACAGGAAATGGTATCTTTGCACAAGTATAGTAGCAAATGGATCATAGGATCCCATCTGAAGTTAATGCAGAAGGTTCAGACAGACAAAATTTGGCAGCAAGTCTTGCCTTTTTCATAGCTCTATTTGGTGTCAGCAGTATACTTGAATGTAATCTAAAAAGCACCAACCATGCATTGGCCATAGAATAATAGGTAAAAAAAACTAGAGGGGAGGTTAACCAAGAGCAATATAATGAATTAATGGAGAAAGAATATAAGAGAGAAGCACTTTTGTCTAAAGGGCTGACAAGGCAGGGGTTATAAAGAAGTATACCTATCCTACAAAAAGTGCTTTATGAAGAATATATCTTGGCAAAATTGGATCCTGCATCATGCTTTTGGGTTGAACCAGCCAAAGTTAGAGATAATAAGCTATATTTTAATGGAGCATTAGACTCTTAAGCACATGTCCAAAGGGGATTAGTCTTTTAATACCCAAAAAGATAGAGAAAGTAGCAGAGGGTAGTGGAGAAATAAGGCCTATATGCTTCTCAAATCAAAGCAAATTTTTCAATCCCTTTAGGCACTAAAAAAATGCCTAGGCTAGCGGAATGCCTACTAATTAGCCCATTAAGGCCTAAGCACATGTCCAAAGCAGGTCAGAGAGAGTGATCAAGAAAAGATTAAAAAACCTCATGGCAAATGCAACCTAGCCACGTATGTGATCCTTGTCCAATCAAAACTCGTTGAAGATAATAATAAAAAGTGAGAGAGCAATAAACAATGCAATAGAACAGTACTTTTTTTCTGAGGAAACTAACACAGGTATAAGACAGTGGCAAAGACAACACAATTTAATGAATCGTGTCTATCAAAATCCTATTGTGTTTTCTTTTACCCTGTCACATAAATGGCACGTGACCAAGTGACACTCTACCTTTTGGTCATGGCAGTTAGAGACAAGTTCATCTTTCCGTCGTTTAGTTCATCTCCCAAGACGCCGTTCATAATCACATTAGCCTCCATAACTATTCAAATTGGTCCCCCACCACACACCCACTTCACATCTCTTATTATAAACTCCAATTGCATAGCTTAATCACCATTGGTATCAGCATTGCAGTAATGAAAATATATACATTATAACTACTCTAGTTGATAATTACACTCTACTACTACTACTACTACTACACATTATTATTATCATTATAAAGCAAATTCTTCCACTTGTCTGGTGACTTTTTAATATATTCTCATGCTTCCTCACTTTACAATTGTTTACCATAAACATGTAGGTAGTGCTGATTAGTTAGTGTCCACCAGAGACAAGGATTAGCCGCATATGCTCAATTTTGATAAGTATTCATACAAATGCTTTTTCCTATACAAATTACTGTCAAACACATGTTCATGATTCCAATTTATTCAAGAGCTTGCTTAGTAAGCTTCTATATATAATCTTTAACTAACTTTTGCTGTGATGAACCCACTTAACTGGCATAGTTGAATTTCGGTACCAAACTAGTGTCTTAGTCAGACACAAATGCTACTTGCACCATTGGGCCTTAGACCTTTCGTAAAAATACCAATCATTCTGTTGCTGAAATGTGTCCACAACGTAGTTGTACATCACAAGAATATGGGGTTTGAATAAAAAAAAAATGTGAGCCAAGAAGTGCACATGTGATGATGATGCTAAGAATGAAGGGTTCAAAGTTGTTTTCGTTAGTTCATACAAAAGAGAAAGTATTAAATGAAATTTGTTATTAAACACTCGAGCACCAATGTATTTGAGGTTTATAGAATTTGGATGAATTTTTAAACTGTTGGTACATACATATAATCAAGAAATGAAAATGTGTATATAGAAAACTTAAAGAAAAACATTTTTTTCTTTGAATATGAATCAGGGCTACTAAAAACTTCTTAATCATTGGACTTAAAATAGTTGTTAATAAAACTAGAGTGGAGGCCTTATTTAATCCATGTTGAGGTCTCAAAATTCGATTCCATGTCATGTGGTAGAGTATGACCTTGCATCTCTATCCTTATCCTTGTTATCCCGTGGCTGCTATAATCCAATTTATTTTCGATTCAGATTAAAAGGAAAAAACAAAGTGAAGTAACAAAGAAATGGTCACGTTACAATCTAAGTAGACTAAGGATAACTAAAATTAAATTTAAAAAGAAAAAATAAGAAGGTAGAGAAAATCACTCTCATTTCTTGCATTCATAGAACATCAAGCCCAAGAACTATACCTTCAGAACTAGATGCCACTAAATATCTTTCGTTTTGAAGCCAAAGAACAAGAAAAAATTTGTGCAGCACAATTTAAAGTGGGAAGAATATTTGAACGAAATTTCCTCTGACTAGTGGAGCCAAACTGTAAAAACTTTTATGCTCAAATTAATGCTTTCTGAGACTTTGAAAGTGAAAAAGTGCACCTAATGTATGTCTTAATTCATGAGTGATGAGGCATAAATTTCTCCGAAGATTGTGTTGGTACCCACAGTGTTGATCCTATAGACTTGACATGAAATTGGACCAGTGAGCCTAAATTCTTTAGATGAGGTCCAAAACAGACTTTGATAAAAAAAAAAAAAAAATGTGTTCTTTTAGTATTTATGTCTTGCTGTGAGGTATTTTTGGTTTCAAAAGTGTACAGTTGCAGTAGATGATAAGTTACAGTGTTGAATCCAACCCTTATGAGACCAAAATGGATATTTATTTGAGCAGCAAGAGAAGTCCAAGTTCAATGGTCAATTTAATCAGTATTGGACACTATGCCAGCTAGGGAAGCACTACAATAACCAAAGCAACAACATATGTGGACCAAAACTAAACAACAACTCGTGTATGCAGATTGTAGCAACCACAATTATTGGGTTGGGCTAGAAAACAAACAGCAACAATGGTGCTTTTGATGGGGATAAAGAAAAAATCAGAGTTGTTGTTTGAGGAAATGTGTACTCATAAACACCCTTCCTTTGCTCTTGTCTGTTTCTGTCTTTCTCACACCACTTAAAACACTTGTCTTTTCTTTAGGCCTATGTTTGATTTTCAATTAGGTTAAATGCAGAAGTAAATGTTTTTATGTTTGAATTCCACATATATATGTGCATCTCTATTTTAATGTGCAACAGAAGAAAATACAAAATGAGCAAGAAAAGAAAAAAATAGTAATGTATATATTAATATATTTTTATTTTTTTCTGCGTGAAGTCGGAAAACTATTTTTAAGTTGAAGGTAGACTATATAGATAGTGAGTCCATATGAATAATAAGTTGTAGATAATTTTCATCACCAAAAAATAGTCAGATTATTAAGGAAACATAATTATTAAAACTGTTAAAAAAAGTAAGATAAAGAAATGGAATAACTGATATTGGGCCTTACATGCATGCTATGCAAGCGTGTCCACTGTCCTGAAGGACATTATTGTGTACAAAAAACGAAAGAGAGGGAGAAAAAAAATTGGAGAATCATAATTGAAAAGACAAGAAGTCCCAAATTTACCATAATGAATGTGGAGTTTGGTGGTGTGAATTTTAAATGGATATCTTCTACCATGTTTTAATATTATTTATAATATAATAGTATTGTATTATTTAGAAACAAACAAGATCTACGAAAATGTTTATTTTCGACTGTAAAGCAGTATAATTATAAATTCAGTTCTTACCTATAATCATATTTTTTTTGCTTATACAGATAAAATGTTCTGATATAAATTCAGCTGTTTTATATTTAAGATAACAATGTTTAAAGGATTGAAACCACGCATATTATCTAAAGTTTTATTAAAGTTTTGAGTATAATTGATTAAAATAAGATGGATTTTGAGGTGAACCACATTTACAGGAGGTTTACCATTTACTAAAATTAACTGCAATCATATTTATTAATATATATGTTTTATCATAAAACCTCTTATCAAAAATCTTTTTTTTTTCCTATTTTTCATTTTTACCATTTTCTCTCTATGTCACGCTTTCACTCGTATGTGTTCTTGTTATTGAACCCATCATTGCCATAAACTATTTCTTTCCTCACCCATTACAACAAAATTGACAACTACAATGGTTTGAAATTTGTGGTAATATAAAGTTTCCCACGGATTAATTTATGGATAATAAAAAAGATTATTTACTTCTTGATGCTTACTTGTGAATTTTTGTCCATATATAATTTTATTGATTATATTTTTAGGTATAACAAAAATTATATATCCAGACTATCTTCTTTCTTTTCATTTTTTATTTTTAAAATTTATTTATTTATATTTATAAACTTAAAAATAACTGAGTTTTTTTATAGATTTTTCTTTCGGTACTAATTGGAGTTGAAGTAACGTGTTATATGTGAATTGTTACTGAAACCAAGATTTTGAATAAGGATGATAAATAAACTTATATTTTTGGATATTATTTGAATTTATCTCGATATTAACGATATCTAAATTGACAAGATAATATTAAATAAAAAGTACAAGAATGAGAAGGTAGATTCGGCTTGGATTTGAGCTACTAACTAAGAATAAAGCTTGGAGTTCTATAAAATGAAATTGTTGAATCTGAATTTTTAACTTTAGAGATTAGTCTAATATAATTTTTATCTATTATTCTTTAAATAGTAGATAAAATTGATCAATTTGGTCGTTTAATACAAGTGACCCATGCAACTATGTATTAAATGAGTGATCGGTCTACTTGTAGAGATATACTATTATCTCCCTTTTGTGAATAGTAGAATTGTCAACTAATATATAATGAAATTAAGTACAAAATGCATTTAAAACACGGTTATCAATCACTTAGCATAAAATGCAATTAAAAGAAAATACAATTAAAAGAGAGCATTGTGCATAAAATACAATTAAAAGAGAGCATTGTGTGAGTATTGATATAAAATATAATAAAAGGAGAAGAGCTATTACATTTTATTTTAAATAGATTTGAAATGTATGAAGACCGTTACAGAATAAGTGTGTGTAATTAATGCACGTTTAGAGTCCTTGGATTTGATTCACCTAATTATGTTTCCCCTTTCACCACTTGTTGCCTCTCTGTGAATTCAGATTTGGTGTTACTTTGCAATTTCCACTGCTTTGTGTTTCAAGTGTTTTTTAAGTTGTTAATGAAAAAGTCATTAAGAAATGAGTTATTTTAATGTTTTAGATATTTTTGGCTCACTTCTTGGTTATTTTTGTAGTTTTGTCCAATGCTTGTTTCCTATTTTTTTCAAGAGGCTCGTGAAGCTGTAATGTGAAAAATTAGCTTGAAAGATAGGATAGGATTCCAAATCATAATAGGAACATGAGGCTATATAAATCACACACAGGAACATTCTTTAGTACCTGGACAATATAGAGCAACTACCACATGCCATCTATTTTATTAGGTTTGATTAGGGTATTTGTTCTTAATTATTTGCTAAAAAATGGCTAATATGTATCTTTCACTTGATTTCTTGAAATATTGGCACTTATTATCATTTTTCTTCTAGGCATAGGGTGTATGTAACTTTACTACTTAAGCATTTCAATCAAATAGGTTGAATAATATACTTTCTCTCTAAATCAATGTGGACATATTTTCCCACTGTAGTTGAAATTTTGTTGTTTTCGTAATCATAAATTGACTTTCTAACTGTCGCCTCAATGGTCACTGTTCCTAGACTTTTGATAATTAGGTTACTAGAAGCAGCAGTCATTTGGTAGAATTTATAAGAAATTTAAATGTGCTTCTTGACCTCTATGTTTGATGCATGTTGTGGTATAGTAATATCTCTTCTCTTGTTGAGTATCTAGGATTTAAATTTGAAAGAGAAATATTGTCATAATTATCACCCCACATATGTAATATTGATTTTTTTTTTTTTGATAATTTGCATTGAAGGTAAATTGATTGCATAATTTGCAATGGCCCACGTTCCTCAGTGCAAGACAACTCTAAACCTTGGTGCTATTGTGCTCGGATAGTATCAAGTGAGGGTTCTTCCTTCAAAAATTCTCATTCTTCCAATGAATCCTATATGTAGTTTTTCCATTTTGTTATGTGATAAGATAGCTAAGTTAGACATAGTTACAACAACTATAATTCAACATTGTTGAAAGAATTTGATTTGCAATTTCATATTTACCATCAATGTTAGGATTTCTATTATCTCCTTATCTCCCTTTTTATGTGTTATTTTTCTATTTTGGATGAGAGTTTACTTCAAATTTGAAACAAGTAGCAATTTTAATTATTCAGCTATAACAAGATGACGTTTTATGACTAGTAAATATCTAAGATATTTTCATCTATCAATTGATTTTACATTAATAACAATTACATTAGTTTTAGAAATAATTTTAAGTCAATAATTGTAATATAAGTTTTAAATTGAGACAATAAAATTAAGGTTAATAACAGTTATACATCACCTAGCAACACCTAGACATAGAATCACTTTTTTCGTATTCAACATGAATACAAGACCAAACTCTTACACTCTGACCTACGCCTTATACGACAAGTGTGACAAATTCTTAGAAATTATGAAAGCAGGAACTTTCTTGACTTATTATAGAGTACTTTATTACTCATATTCGAAACAACTAACTAAATACAGTAACAATATTATGACTAAGTAACATTGAAAAAATAATTAAATCATATTTAGGTCTTTTCTAAAAATTCAGATAAAAATTCAATAAAAATAATATAAATAAATGAACATTCTAAAGTAAAAAAATTGAACTTTTGTCTTTAATTATTACATAATTGATATTCACCCTGAATATTAACTTAAGTGTCATAATATTATTGTAGGTATCTACACATACCAAGACTAAGAATCCAATATCAAAATTTTGAAAATTGAAAATTCAACAATGGAAGACTTCAGAAGAGACTGACTAGTAAAGAACATGATTTTTATAAAGTGATCTACAACTTTTAAGAATAAGAATTGACTTTATTTTATTATTATAATCTATTTATTATTGTATGTTCTTAGTCTTTGTTGAAGAAAAAAGAAACAAACAGAAGCTAATGAAGGAAAATAAAAGAAGAAAAAGAAAAATGACAAATAAGTAAAAACAATAATGATTTGGTGAAAAAATGCATGAGAAAAATAAATAGAAGTGAAATTTTATAGAAACTTGTGCGTTAAAGTAAAATAAAAAATTATTACTTCATTTATTATAATTAATATTTTTTTTACTATAACACATAAAATTTGTAAATAAACCCTAAATTATTACATAAATGATTTCATATAATGAATATTATTTTTTATATCTACTAATATTCTCACATTACTAAACAATTTAGACCCATATAGTTTAAATACATATTTTTCTCTTAATTCTCCAAAACACTTAAAAAATAAAATTCTAAACTCTAAATAATTTCAACTTCAACAATACATTAGATGTGGTGATTGACCTTTATCTCAATAAATTTGAGATGAAAGCATCGATATCACATTGTGAGTTTAAATATTATAAATTGACAAATCATTCAATTTATATAAGTTATTCCTTCTCGAAAATATAGGTAAACCCAACCTACAAATTGACAAATCATAATTTGCATAAGTTATTCCTTCGTGAAAATAGGTGAACCAACCTACATAATGTTTTACAGTTAATCTATTACTTTAAATTTAAACTTATTTCAAATAATACATACTTGATTTTTCTTAAATAAAATATCGATCATATATAAAAAAAAAATCCTCGAGATGAATACTCTAGTTGTAACTAACATAAATATAACTTCTTGTTAGAAAACGTAAATGTAAAGATGAATCTTGTAATATGGGTGATAGCTAGGTACCTTACCTATGGTTGACATCTCTAACAAGAGGCATTAAAAAAAGTTTCCTTGTGTCATTATTAGTTACTCAAAACGATTAAAAATCATTTAAACTCTCTCTTCCCTCATTAGCAATGCTTATTAATATATACCCTCCAGCTAAGATACTGAGAGCTCAGCACAACAATCGTATATAAACTGAAAACTTCCTGATCTGGCTGCTTCCACCCTTATTTTATTTCTTCTTTTCCCATCACTTTTCTTCTTTTGTTTGTGGGGTTATTAACAACCTATACCTTCCCCTTGCTTATCTGTTATAATTATGCCCTTCAAATATAATACAAACAAACACTTTGGAACACTCTTTTGTTTTCATTTGGTCCATTTAACATGAAGCTCAAAAGAAAAAAAACTTCATGTATTTGATGGATGAAATAAATCAAATAAATAATTCAACAATAAATGAAAAAAATATTTTGATAAAATAAGTGAGTTCTGAAGAACAGGCATGTCTTAAAACCTGGGAGAACAGCTGGCCCTGGTTTTGCTCTTGCCAACCATCAAAACATTAGCCCATATTTGCATGTGATTGCCTTACCATAGAGCCGAACTTTTCCTTTTTTATGTATAAAAATAATCGGTACTTCATTATTTTAAACAAAATATGTTTTATTATAAAAAGTGTATAATTTATCTGTATGGATTTTGCTTTAAATTCAATAATCCATTGAATTTAAGCCTCATAAAATATCTTTTGTTTAGTTTACTGCATGAAAGCATTAACTTCCATCAACTTCACAAGACCATGTTTAGTTCAGGTATTATCTAAAGTCTAATCATGGTATTAATATGGGAATGAAATTACTCTGATTCTAATTCCAACAGTTATGGCCAGAGGGTTGAAACTTTATTTGGTGAATTATTAATAGGCTATATTTACGTTTTTTTATTCTGACAATAATTATAGTATTTATTAGTTTTAGCAAAATAATAAAATGCAGAGATGGGGCATGCAGGGATGACAGTACAGCTTCACTTTCTCACTCTTTTCTGAGTCTCTCAGTCACTCACTCACTCAATCTTTCCTCATCAGCAATGGTCACGACAACCAGATACCTGGGGCCCACTGCCATGTGCGTTCCTCCTTCTTCTCCGTTCCCTTCTCATTCCAATCTCGCTTCTCCCAAACCCAACAAACAAAACACTTTCTTTTCTAATTTCTATGCATTCCCACACATCACATCACATTACCTTCTCCCAAACCCATCTCAACCCAACACAAACCACTCTCAAACCACACCCCCAACAGCATGGTGAACAGAACCACCACCCACTTTCTAAAGCCTCTACCTTTCCTCCTCATTTTCCTAACCATGACGACCCTTTTCGCTGACTCCCAAGACGACGTTTCAGTAATGCTGGCTCTCAAGAACAGCCTCAACCCGCCGGGGTGGACCGGCGCGGACCCATGCATGTGGGACCATGTCAGGTGCTCCGAAGATAAACGGGTCACCCGGATCCAAATCGGGCGCCTCAATCTCCAAGGCACTCTCCCTGCAGCCCTTCGGAACTTGACCCAGTTGGAACAGTTGGAGCTCCAATACAACAACATCTCTGGGCCCATTCCCTCGCTTAACGGCTTGACCAACCTCCGAGTCTTCATTGCCAGCAACAACCGCTTCTCCGCCGTCCCCGCCGACTTCTTCGCCGGCATGTCGCAGCTCCAGGCTGTGGAGATCGACAACAACCCGTTTGAGCCCTGGGAGATTCCCCAGACTCTCCGAAACGCTTCTGTGCTTCAGAACTTCTCTTCCAACTCTGCCAACGTCAGAGGCACTTTGCCGGATTTCTTGAGCTCCGACGCGTTTCCTGATTTGACCCTTTTGCACTTGGCCATGAATAGCCTGGAGGGAACGTTGCCTTTGAGCTTTTCTGGCTCTCAGATTCAGTCTTTGTGGTTGAATGGGCAGAAGAGCGTTAACAGGCTGGGTGGCAGTGTTGCTGTTTTGCAGAACATGACTTTCTTGACCGAGGTTTGGTTGCATTCCAATGCTTTTACGGGTCCCTTGCCTGATTTGTCTGGGTTGAAGAGTTTGCAGGTTTTGAGTTTGAGGGATAACAAGTTTACTGGTCCAGTTCCGGCTTCATTGGTGGGTCTCAAGACACTTCAAGTTCTGAACTTGACTAATAACTTGTTCCAGGGTCCTATGCCGGTGTTTGGCAATGGAGTTGAGGTGGATAATGAAAAGGATTCCAATAGTTTTTGTTTGTCAGGACCTGGTGATTGTGATCCCAGGGTGCAGGTTCTTCTTTCTGTTGTTGGGCTTATGGGGTATCCTCAAAGGTTTGCTGAGAGTTGGAAGGGGAATAATCCTTGTGCTGATTGGATTGGGATATCTTGTGGAGATGGGAATATAACTGTTGTTAATTTTCAGAAGATGCAACTAAGTGGTGAGATATCCCCGGACTTTTCAAAGATTAAATCTTTGCAAAGAATAATACTTGCGGATAACAATCTCACTGGTTCGATTCCAGCAGAGCTTACTACTTTGCCTCAGCTTAGTGTATTGAATGTTGCGAACAATCAGCTTTATGGGAAGGTGCCGAGTTTTAGGAGTAATGTACATGTGAGTACTAGTGGTAATGTTGATATAGGGAAGGATAAGAGTAGCCAATCCCCTCCGGGTTCAGTGTCTCCAACGGCTCCCAATTCAAAGGGAGAAAACGGTGGGGGTTCTGGAGATGGTGGCAAAAAGTCTTCTTCCCATGTGGGAGTGATTGTGTTTTCGGTGATTGGGGCTGTGTTTGTGGTTTCTATGATTGGTTTCTTGGTTTTCTGCCTGTTTAGGATGAAGCAGAAGAAGTTGAGCAGGGTCCAGAGCCCAAATGCTCTAGTTATTCATCCTAGGCATTCTGGGTCGGATAATGAGAGTGTGAAGATAACAGTTGCAGGTTCAAGTGTCAGTGTTGGTGGTGCTAGTGAAACGCGAACCGTACCTGGCAGTGAAGCAGGAGATATCCAAATGGTTGAAGCCGGAAACATGGTCATTTCCATACAAGTTCTGAGGAATGTCACGGATAACTTCAGTGAGAAGAACATATTGGGACAAGGAGGTTTTGGAACGGTTTATAGAGGTGAACTCCATGATGGTACAAGAATTGCAGTGAAAAGAATGGAGTGTGGGGCAATAACAGGGAAGGGTGCGGCAGAATTCAAGTCTGAAATTGCTGTTTTGACAAAGGTTCGCCACCGGCATCTTGTGGCTCTTCTAGGTTACTGCTTGGATGGGAATGAGAAGCTGCTTGTGTACGAGTACATGCCTCAAGGAACATTGAGTAGGCATCTTTTCAACTGGCCAGAGGAAGGACTGGAACCGCTGGAGTGGAATAGAAGATTGACAATTGCCTTAGATGTGGCAAGGGGTGTCGAGTACCTCCATGGCTTGGCCCATCAAAGCTTCATACACAGGGACTTAAAACCTTCAAACATTCTCCTTGGAGATGATATGAGGGCAAAGGTTGCAGATTTTGGTCTTGTGCGTCTTGCTCCGGAAGGAAAAGCCTCTATAGAAACAAGAATTGCAGGAACATTTGGATATTTGGCACCTGAGTATGCAGGTATCTTTTAGTTTTATAACTTCCCTTCACCATACCATGTCTTTGTGAGCTATGCCGTATTTAGTTAGTTTCCTCAAATAAACAGTAGGAATAGTATAGGCAATAAATATATTTCAAGTCAATGATTAAGTGTCCTGTTATGGTATTCCTGAGAATAGTAGTCATTCATTTCTTCTAGGAAGCTAATATGACATTCCTCTTGTCTCCACTGTCTAACCAACTCTATCCCAATATTTGGCTAATTTGGTCATGAAGAGATAGAAGGAAGAGTTATTTTCTTGCAACTTACTAGGAAGTTAGTTAAAGTAACACCATTCAACCATTACAACCATTCACTGAAGTAAATACTCTCTAGTTAAAGCATTGACTAGAAAGAACCATTTACTACAAAATCATCCTTTACTTGAAAGTCAGAACTCAAGAAGGAAACCTCTACATCCATGTTATTCATGTTCAATGCATACAAATGGACATGACTATTTTCCTTCCAAGGCATTAGTTTTTAAATATGCTTTCAAAATGTAATGATTTGCTTGCTTGGTGGTATAAAAGCTCAGATTTCTTGTGCGTAATCTTTGTCTATGTTCATTGATTTTTAGCCATGCATCTCTAACGCCGCCATGCAAATGGCTTTATGATTGCAGTCACTGGCCGTGTGACAACTAAAGTTGACGTCTTCAGCTTTGGGGTAATACTGATGGAGCTGATAACAGGAAGAAAAGCACTTGATGAGACTCAGCCCGAGGATAGCATGCACCTTGTAACATGGTTCCGCAGAATGTCCATAAATAAGGACTCATTCCGCAAGGCCATTGACTCCGCAATTGATCTCAACGAGGAAACTCTTGCCAGTATTCACACTGTAGCAGAGTTAGCTGGCCACTGTTGTGCCAGGGAGCCATATCAAAGGCCTGACATGGGCCATGCTGTTAACGTGCTTTCTTCTCTTGTTGAACTCTGGAAACCATCTGATCAGAATTCAGAAGATATATATGGCATTGACCTCGACATGTCCTTGCCTCAAGCACTTAAGAAGTGGCAGGCTTATGAAGGTAGAAGTCAAATGGAGTCCTCTTCTTCATCTTCGCTTCTACCAAGCTTGGATAACACACAAACAAGTATACCTACTCGCCCTTATGGATTTGCGGATTCTTTCACATCCGCAGATGGTAGGTGATCATGCTTGGTTGTAAATATTTGTTTTAGTGTGTTTGTTTATTCTCCAGTCCTTGCTTCTTGTGCTGGTTTTTTTCTTTGTGAACTTGTTTATCTTTTTTCATGGTGTAGTTCCCTCCATGCTAAATTTTACACCATCTTTAGCCCTTGTTAAGTACTTTTGCTGACAAACTGGGAAGAGATTCTGAGGCGATAGTGTAAATCAAATATTACTGTTTTGAACTTGTTGATTAGTTAATGTTAATTATATTACACTTGTTGAACCAATTTGGTTGCACATGAGGATCAACACAACAACTTGAGTTTGTTTCATTTTATGAGAGGGAGATTTCAAAATGGCCAGAATGCAACTTTGTGGCTACCTGACATGGTTGGTGTCATATCAATGATGGAGGGAATCTGGCGTTTATGAAGCAGTTTTGGATGAGCATGAATTTGTGAAATGGACAAAATAGACAGGTGAGGAAGTAGTTAAAAAGAGAGAATCAAATATTATTTGGTGCATGTTGCTGTTTTTCTGGTTGTGAAAGGTCACATTGTAGCAAAATGCGACTGCAAGTTAAGCCAAAAGATAAAAGCTGTGCTGTCAAACTTTCCAACTGGCTTCCACAACCCTCTTTATTGTTTCTTATATGCTAAGCTTTAACATAAACAATAACATAAAAAATAAGGAAAGCGTAACCAAAATGAAGAACCCTTTTTAGCCTTTTAAGTTAACAACAACTTAATTAAGGAAATTGTATGCTTCTTTAATCAAAATGTAAATAGTATTGACTTTGAGGAAGTTGGTATCATTTAACTTTCATACTCTAAAATTCTAATGAGTTATAATATGTTTTAAGATAGTTTAATTAATAAAGGCTTGTATTTTTATATTACTAAAATGTATTTCAGTAGAAAATAAACTATTTTATGTTGCAGAAATGAATCTTTTTCATGTTTTTCTACATGCTATGTAATGTAATGCATTATATTATTTCTTACATGTTTTTAGTTATCTTTCTATTTCTTTTTTCTTAGTTTTTATCAAATCAATTAAATCATATACCTTTTAATTTTTTCATGTTCTCTCATATTTCTACTTTATTGAGTAATTAGATATTTGATTTTATTTTCTTATATCTTTTTCTGAACTATTTGTTTTTATTTTCATTCCGTCTATTTATTTCTTTGAAAACAAAGACACCAAACCCTTCCAATTATTGCAACTAACAAGAGAGAAAGTGTCACCAAACCAGATGACCAACAAAGATACACCAACTGAATATGATAGTACTTTGTATGTGTAGATCTGCAGAGGATTTAATACTACTGATTGAAAGAACAGTTTAACTGTTTAACTATTCTGGATTTATACCGTACAAAGTTATTTGTTTTTTGTTTAACTTTTGGGTTCTCAGCTTTTCCCTTCTGGCTAGTGTCCAATAAACAATGATGATTTTTCTTTTTCTTTTTTATCCTCAATCATTATGATCTCAATTAATTTGATTTAAATTACAGTGTTGGATTATCTAGGGATATAATTTTCTCCTAATACTCACCTCTTGCATTCATAAAATATGAATCCGAAATTTTACTAAAAACTTAATTAATTTTCTGGTCATTTAGATAAATATGTTAGCAAACAATAATCAGATTTAATTGTAGGTAAGAGTAAAATTTATTGTATCTTAATTATTCTTATAATTAATTATAATAATATTAATTTTTAAATGGACAAGTTTGTTAAAAAGTATTTTTAAGACAATCAAAACCTGTTTTTGTATAAGGAAAAAATAATACATATATAACTGAAAAAATATTAAGAAAATCATGAACTACAGTCTCGTATTCATAAAATAATATTTTAAAAAATAATAAAACTTAAATAATGTCTCCAATATTTAACTTATTTTATATTTCAACAAAATAATTAGATTGGGAGAAAATATAAGATGTAGATAGTTTGACAATATTTTATATTAATGATTTAATTTCTGTGATAACATAAAACCATTAGCATGTGATTTTTTTAGAAGATGATATATATTTTCAGTGATGGTTGAATGAATTTTAGTATAAAAGTTCATAATGACAGCATTGATTGAATCCTCTGAGTTTGAAATGTGGAGGAGAAGAAACTGTCAAAATGACAGCAAAAATTGTGCAGCAGTTTCGAAGGCACCAAAATGTTATGAAAGCAAATTTTATGCATAGCTGTACAAAGAGGAAAGAGACTGTGCCTGCAACAGCCCTCAGTATTCCACAATTTGAGACTGATTTTGGGAGGATATGCATGCTGCAAATATACTTTAAGATGCATTATTATTTTCTATGAAGCAAGTAATTTTGTTTTATTAAATACTATTACTTTTTTAATTAGTTATAAATAATTTACAAGTATTTATTTTATTTTTATGCATTACATGTTTTTAAAAGAAAATGCTTTTTTTAATTATTTAAAATCAAAATTAAAGGCTGATACCAACAAAAGTTGAAAACGACATAAACATATGCAAAATATTTCAACGAACAAATTGACATTGAGCAAATCACGGCAGCATCCAATGACTACTAAAATTATTTGTATGTGTTTTCTAGTTATTTCAGTTGGTAAGTTTGAACATGATATTGTTATGCTATAAATTATTATATCGTAATTCGTATATGCTTTTTTTTTTTTACTCTATCATATTGTGAAACTTCCAACCATTTCTTCTTCAATAATATCTTCTTGGGGATTAAATTTGTAACATAAATTATGATATTAATTATAAGAAGGTTAAAAGTTTATCACTGGTCAAAAATTATAATTGTTAATCAAGACACAACTTTTATAATTTAGAGAATAATATCTTAAATGTGACTATTAAATTTGAATGAATGTATTTACGTAACTTCGGTTATAGAACAATTGAGGCAAATTTTCCAAATTGGTGTAATCTTTTTATGAAATTCCTGAAATGGTGTATTTTTTTATTTATTTTCAGATATGGGTAAATAGTGGCCTTATTCCAGGATCTAATATAAAATTAAATGAAATCGTAAAAAGAAGACACGATCTTAATTTACTAGATGAAACTGTGTATCTAATATTTCAATTAATAAGTTAATTAATATAGTGAGAATAATGTACGATTTTAATAGGCTTAATATTCTCACCTATTCCTCTTCTGTTTTATTTGGCACGTGTGATCTATTGCTAATGTGTAACTAAAATAAATGCAAAAAATTTAATTTAATTTGAATAAAAGAGTGGTTACTGTGAAGAAAAGTTACATGCTATGAATTTAGTTATTAATATATGAAATAGATTTAGTTAGTAATAAATATAATTTAAAAACTAACAATAAATTTATATAAAAAATTATATAATATTTTCAAAATTTTTATTCTAAATTTATTGCTAAATCTTAATTTTATTTTAAATTATTTTTATATTAGTAACTAAATTCAAATATCAAACTTAAACTTAATTTTGCTAAATATATTTTATTACTAAATATTAATTTAATTTAATTTTTCTTTTCAAAATCAAACTTACTGTTATTTTAGTTCAATATATAAATCTCATACTAATATCATTTTTTATTTTAATTTAAATAATAATCTCCTCCACCATTTTATTGTTTAATTTCAAATTAACTTCACATTTGTTTCAATTTAATTTCAATTATTTTTATCAATAATTAAAACCACTTTTGTAACTGTGCATTTATTTTAGTTGCACATTAGCAATACATCACACCTGCCAAATAAA
>Ga0209700_100619_pt1 | contig 68915 bp, 28 predicted proteins | sample SiratroredBW_FD_187528 | JGI IMG/M metagenome (GOLD analysis project Ga0209700, IMG submission 187528) | Root nodule microbial communities of legume samples collected from California, USA - Siratro red BW (SPAdes) (version 2) | ecosystem: Host-associated > Plants > Roots > Nodule | place: USA... | reverse complement strand
TTTTTGTTAGTGCTGTTATTAAAAACCTTAAAAATAGGAAGAGGACGAGAATTTAGTGCTTTTGTTTGGATATTATGGGTTTTCACACTTGGCGTGTTATTCGGACAGATTTGGGCTGCATCAATATTAATTCTATAGCCATCAAAAACATTTATGATTCCCAGGGATAGTAAATTATGTATATAATTAGGAAATTACTTTTAACATCTATTAAAAATATGCATGATTAACTTATTAATATTTATTAATGAATAGAAATTAGTGGAGGCTAAAAGTAATTTCCCCAAAGAGAATATAATTTACTTATCCTTATATAATTGAGGGATCTAATCCTTTTGCAAACAACTTTTTATAGTAACTTTTTATAATTTTGTGACAAGTATTAGAATAAGATTCTCGATTTTTTTACAAAGTCAAAAAATTAATGTGAAAACAAATACCATCAACGACAGATTCGATAAATAGGAGAAAATGATATTAAAAAAGTGAAATAAATGTTACTTGATGAAATGAAAAATAAAATTGAAAGATAAAACTATTTAGATTGAAAATGAAGAAAATTGAGACATTCTTTTTAAGGTGATTTGAAAGAAAAATCACCTCATCCATATCAAATAATATATATTCTTTCTTTTACCTTATTTTTTCTATATAATTGATGTATATATAACATATACTATATATTATTATATAAATGTATTTATATTACTAATTATTATTTTAATAATTTTATTATATTATATAATTATAACCAATTAAATTATGCGTTTTTAAAATCCGAGTTAAGTTTAAAAGAAGTTCATTACCTTCATGTAATTTTTATTATTTATATTACAATATTTATCACTTAATGTATGATATTTAACCTATAAAAAAGATATCAAATTTATCTTTGATAAAAATAAATAAATTCCCACACATCACTTTTCACAATAACTATACAAAAACGCAGCATATGTATTTACATGTGTATATTATTAAAATATATCTAATTTTATTATTTTATTATTTTTACGAGTAATAATTAAAAGATAATAAAATAATACAATTTAAATGTGTGTGTATATATATATATATATATTTATAAAAAATAGTATTAAAAAATTATGTAACCGTAATTTTTAAAAATAATGATATAGATATTGTTGTATAATTATAATAATGATGATTAAAATAATTTTTTTAATATAAAATATCTATATCAAAAGTTTAAGATAATATTAAAAATAATATAAGAAATTAAAACTCTAAAAGAATAGAAAAACTGATATATATATATATATATATAATATATATATATATATATATATATATATATATATATATATATATATAGTCATTAATTTGATATAACTATTTTTTAAAAAGTAATAATTTAAAATTTAGTTTATATATTTTTGTATTTTTTAAACGGTTAACTAAATAAAAATCGTGACCAATTAGAAATCATGAGAAGAAAATATTAAATATAAAAAAAGTAGTATAAAAAACAGAATGTTTTTTTTAATATAAGTTACTTTCTTATATAATAAATGCAAAAATTGTATTAGAAACAAGAAAAAAACTATAGTTAATTAATTATGCTTAGTTACATAATTAATTATGTTATTTACCTAATATAATAAATTATATTTATTTGCATACTCCATTTTTTTTTTCTTGGATCCTAGGTTATAGAAGTGCAGGACATAATGGAAGGATAGAGAAGTTAATTTATCTATATTATTCCTTAGTCTTCCTTCTTAAATATGTGAGGAAATTACTGTATCATGCATTTACCATTACATTGTTGATTATTATACATATTCAATGCAACTAAGTTTATTTACTTATTTTTCTTTTTAGCACTAATTCACACCTAGCAAACAAAGACAAAAGATTTCTATTCTATTTGATATAGTACTTATTCATTAATTTACAATAGTCACATATCTTGTGAGATTAGCTTTAATAAACTGTATCATATTTAGTATTTAATACCTTATATGATTTAAAAGAAAATTATTAAAATAAAACTAAATTAAAAATGATTTTAAAGTAATTTTACTCTCATTTAAGTGAAATTAGTTTTCTTAAACATATATTAACAATATTATTCTTTTTAGTGTCTTTTATAAAATATTATATCTGTAAATATTACTATAAAAATAATTGTTGCCATTCTATTTTTACGACGATTAATTGTTATACTTTTAACACCTTTTATTTTAAATATAATTAATTTTTAATTTATATGTTTGGAAAACTATTTTGTGTTATTTATGGGGAAGCGAGAAGGAGTTATATGAAGTGGGAGGACGTGGGAAGCGGATTATTGTGGGTCCCACAGTAATTATTGGATTGAATGATTAAGAGGAGAATAATAATGCTTCACGTTATTTTGTATTTTTATCTAATAAATTCCACACTTAGCTTTGGATTTGGTGCCATAGGAATATTTTTTCAAATGGAACAGCTTAGATCATCTCTGTCATAAAATTATTATACTAGTTTTTATGTTTTTCATTTTTAAATGAAAAATAAATAAATTACATTTTTAAGTTTTTCGTTTTTAAAGTCAATCAAGGAAATTACACAAGTTTACATAAGTGCATCTTTTTCTGTTGTTTTTTCTGTTGTTTAGTATGTTTTATGATTGAAAATGAAATAGGAAAATTATGAAGAGTACAGAAAATACAGAAACAAGAGTTCTAAAAATTGGATTAATGTTATAAAAAATTTTAGACATATAGGAAAAATCTAAGAAGTAATATTGTGAAATCGAAATACATTTAGGTAGAATTAATTTTGAAAAGAGTATATTTATTAACAAACGAAATATTTTAATTAAATTTTTTTATTTGTACAAAAAATTTGAAAAGCTTAAAATATATAACAAAATATCAATATTTTTGAGAGACTATTTTTTGGAGAAAAAGAAGTTAAAATGCTTGAATAACAAGATGCAATGGAACAAAGATATCGAACAAATGAAAACAATTAAAAATATTCAAAAGTAAACATAGTCGCAATTAAAAACATTTAAGATAGTTAAATTCATGATTAAAATGAAAGAAAAAAGTTCTGAATAAGTGAATCGTATAAAATATGAAAAATCTACAAACTCTAGTTTAAAAAAAATTGTAACTTTCAAAATTATTAAAAACTTAAAAGTTAAGAAAATGATAACGGTAATATTGTGAAAAAAACTGAAAATAGTATATGAATATTTAAGTTAAAAAAATATATTTAATAATAAATTTAATTGTTTGAATGATGTGTTTCTTTCTATATGAAAAATTGAAAACCCTAAAATGTAAAAATTTGATTTGTAACGGAATAAATTTATGGGATGTTGGAAGTAGAATTAAAATATTTGAAAAACAAGTCAAAACCCAAAAAAGGATGGGTTTAATTGTATTTTGAATTTTTTAAAAAATTTTAGCAATGTAAGTTGATAAAAAGTAGTGAGACAATATTTTTTGAGTTGACATTGCAATCATTTTTAAAGATTTTTTTGCAAATATTTTTTTATTCATTAAATCTTTAATAATATGCAATGAATAAGAATAAGAGAAGTAGAAAGTACTTTTTGTAGTGAGTTTGTCTAACAATGCAAACTATATTCAGTTCTTAATTAACTAATTGAATTTCACTCTTTCACACACAAATTATTGACACAAGTTACAAACTGAGTATTATTGAAATGCAATCACTTCTAACTAAAGATTAAAGTATTATTTGAACACTCAACCACTTATTTATAAAAATCTCAAGTATTGTTTGAACATAATCACTTATGACTAAAAACCTAAGTATTATTTGGACTTTAGCTAAGAGTAGCTAACCTAGTAACTATTGTTTTGGATAACAACAACTCTTGGCTAAGCAAAGTTTGTGTAAAGAAGAGATCACAAAGGTTATAAGAGTTTGCTTATTAGAAATTGTTAGGGCCTTATAACGTATACAACTATATGCATTCTCTTCTAATTTGTTATATGAACACAATAATATTCTTATATAAAGCTTTTAATGTCATAGAAAGATTTCAACAACGTTTTGACACTTGATAATTAAATAATTTTATATCTTCTTCTTCAAAGGATAAATTTATATAGAGCTTGGAAGAATGAGCTGCTACAAATATCCTTTTGACCGTTGAGAGCTTCATCATCTTTTGTCTCACAAGTTTTTGCATGTAGAGGTGTATTGAATGTGTTCATGTAGCATTAAATGTCAATCTCCTATTCAAGCAACATCGATTGTAGAGAAGCAAATATTTGAACTAGAGTTGACATAGACTTGTGTCAGGATTCTTGTTGAAATAAAACAACCTTAACTCGTATCTCAAGAAATATTGATGTAGATTTATATTTTAAGCATAAGATCATGTGGATAGACAGAAGATGAAGACATTCATTCCAACATACCAATAAACTTAAAGAATGTTTTTGTTACGTAAAATGTAAGCTTAAAGAATGTAGTACAATGTAAGCTTAAGATTTGTGTACACTTAACATCTAATGAAATTTTTTCACTTATTAAACGAAGTGAAAATTGTAAGGTGTTGCATAATTTATTAAAAAAACAATTATGTCTTGTATGATCTACTCACTTTCATAATTCAATATATTTCAGACAAAGCTTCTTCATGTTTACTTTGTTGTGACAAACACTTAATGAACATTATAAGGATGTTGAACTTTTTCTTTAACAAAATATTTGTAAAGCATGGTACAGTGGAACATAGGTATTGCCAAAATAAAAAGTAAAAAATATAGAATAACAGATATTATTGTAGTTTTTTCGAAAAATTGTTTCTCTATGTAAGATTCATGATTGAAAGAAAATGAAACTTTTTTGAAGGAGTAACTAGTTAAACCATACAAAATATAGAAACAAGAGTTCTAAAATTTGATTAACTTGAAGTGTTATATAACATGTTAGGAATAGAAAAAACCTAAAAAGGAACCTTGAAATAAAAATATATTTAGCAGGAATTAATCACAATAAAAACTTATATTTATTAAAAAACAAAATATTTCAATAGCTTTTTTATTTATACGAAAATTTGAAAAGTTTAAAAAAATATAACATATCAATATTTTCAAAATACATTGATGTTAGAGTACACTTTGTAGAGATATTATTGAATTTAGAGAAGTCAAGATTATGAAAGTACCTTCAAACGAAAATCCTGATATATGTCTATAAAATTCTTACCAAAATAAAAATTTAAACATTGTTTGAAGTGGATTAATAATTATGATTAGATAAAGAAAAATGATGTAGAAGTTCTTCTATGATTTCGAGTTAAAAGGTAAAAAATAGCAAAATGTTAACTTTAAATCATCATAGTCTTATAAAGAATATAAAAAAAACTCTCCATTAGAAAACATATAACAACTTTAAGTTTAGTTATATCATCTTTTGTCAACAATGCTATTCCATCTGGAATGTTTTAATGATTTTTTTTCCCTTAATTATATATATATATATATATATATATATATATATATATATATATATATATAACTTTATATTATAACACAATTATTTTCTTTTATTCTTGTTCTTATATTATTTTTGTTATTGTTCTGTGAACCCAACATAAACATTTATTAAATATTAACTTTCTCCTTCATAGTTTTATCTATACTTGAAAAAAAAAATCATTTTCGTGGCTTAATTATTGTAACTTTTAACCATAAAAAAACTAATGGATTATAAAACTTGTTATATTTTAAATTTATAATATTGAAGAATCTAGAGTAGAATAAAGTTGAATAACTTAATTATTTAAATTTATTCAACTTTTGATTTAGTTATCAATAAATCTTTTTGTACCTTCCTATAATATAAAACAGAAATAACTTTTGATGATAAACTAAACCACAAACAAATATAACAAAATACATGTTTAATTGAATTTGAGTTGAAAAAGTAGTATCATTTTGCATTTTCTTCCTCAATCCAAGATAAATAAGAATGAGACATAAGTTAGATTCTAAAAAAAATTAACATTATTTTCATTTTAAAATCTTAAAATATTGAGTATACGAATCATTTTTATTTAATTTAAAACTAGACTAACACTTAGATATTAACATTCCATTTTTTCTGGAATGAATTTTCTAAAATATAAAAAACATTCTGGAAATCCTATTTCAGAATAAGAGGAAATGAGAGAAACACTCAGTTTAAATAAGCTATGCAACCATAGGCAAAGTTACCATCCCAACCAAACTACGATATTAAAGTAAAATTGACTAAATTCAATTGTTGGCATACAAGTTATTACTCATAAATTTACTTTTGATTCTACTTTGAAGAACCTTGCCAATCTCATATCCACACACAAAGGGATTGAGAAAAGTTTACTTTATTGAATCTACGCAGCATAGTCCCAAATGCTTTACAATCCTCTGCTGGACCAAGGTTTTAGATGGTCAACAAAAAAAATTGGGTGATGGTAAAGGAAGAATAGCATTTGTTAGTCATAATGAATTCTAGCATGTGCAACTCAAAGAAAATCTAAACTAAACTACCCTGCCTGGCTCTCATTTTCCACTAAGTAGGTGGGAAGAACCTGTTGAGATTGAAAGGCAAAGTGTAGAATTCTTCATTTCTGTTGTCTCCTCTAAATGTTCTAAACTTCACCCACCATGGCATTCCTCTGTCTTTCTTGGATCTTTCAACCTCAAGAGTGTTGTCAAGGAACACCGCAACGATCAAGCCTACCGTTGCCGGTGACGAGAATATGGTGTTCAAGAAAGCATTGAACTACAATTACCAAAAAGTAGCATATCATTTAAACAAAACTACTAATTAAAATAATGTCAATAGTTAACTAAATCTTACAAAACCAGCTTATAAAGTGAGATTTACACCACTTATATATTGTTGAAAGACTTTATCTTCAGTTGTGAGATCTCTATCAATAGTGAGAAAACTTTTGTTGTTGTAATCACTTCTCTAATTACTATAACTATGATAATGATTTACCCTAATGATAGTAACTAGGAAAGCCTAAAACATTGGTCTAATGTGAGTAACTAGGAAAGCTAATAGTTATAAGAAATCAATTTTGCTCACTACAAATGTAAAGGCCCATAGCTATTAACAAACACTCACCCATCCAGCATTAGTATGAACAGGACCGTGGTGAGAACTGGTCCAGTATTGATTGAAAAATTGAGGGATGGATATTCCAAGGAAGAGTGTGAGGCCGGTGATGATAAGGTTTCTCATAGAGTTCATGTTTGTGAACTGAAGAAATGATATGCCAACTGCAGCTGATGAACATGGGAAAGCATTAGTGAATATATGAGCAGGAACAAGTTGTGACAATGCAATCTCACTACGTACCAACAAGGCCAAACACAACACAATATATTGCAGCAAATATTGGGAAGGGTATGGATGCAAACACAGCTCCAAACTTTCCTGCAGGTAACACAAGTGAAACAAAGCACAAGACCATGTAAGCAAAACAAAACTGTCTTCTTTTCTCTCATGGCTTACATAAAAGCCAAAACAACTTTGATCAAGTGATTTGGAACCAGATTACTTTTATTATAGTCAAAACTTGTGTTTGAAACATCAATACTGACCTAACATTGAGAAAAATATCATAAAACCAGCAGAAATTTGAACAACTCTGCGACTTCCAACACGGGTTAGGCCAAGGAGTCCCACATTTTCCCTAGAATAACCAAAAAGTAAAGCTCATCAAGCTATCATAGAAAGATATAACGTTCATATGCAGGGATCAACTAGTATTAATAGGGCAACTTACACAGATACAGTGGAACCTGTCCCGGTTCCATAGAGACCGTCAAGCAAGATGCCAATCCCCTTTAATAAACAAAATAAGCTCTCAGATACGTCTATAATTATTATTACTAATTATAATTCAACAAAACAAAAACTTTTAACAGGAACTCAATTGAAAATACGGAAAAAGGACTTAAAATTTAATCACACCAATGATTTTTGTTGCTAAAACTTATTTCATTTCTTTTCTTATCTTTTTCTCTTATAAATTCCTTACATGGAAGTTTGTTCAAACATGCCCTCCCCTCATCAATGTAAACTTACCTGCCAACCAATACCTCGACTCAACACATAAGCAGGAGGTGGAGTAGCAATTGCCAAGCGAGATGCTGCCTTGTATGCACCAGTTGACTGCATGAGAAGTGCATGGTCAAGTCATTGTTGGAAATTAACCCAAATGAAGGGAGGGATTCTTGTGATGATTATAAATCCCCTCTAAAAGTATTACTTTGTCTCTTCTAATCATGTTTGGGATAAAATATTTTACAACAACTAAAGCAGGTTTCAATATGAGAATACTGTCACAATGAAGTTATAGAAGAAAAAAAAGAATACTAGGAATGAAATAGATACCTCCACCATTGATACAATAACCGCAGACATCATTGCAAATGAATGGCCAGCAGAAAATGTGGGTGGACCCCATTGGAGAGGGTATGGGAACATGAACCTATTAGTTTTAAGAAAACAAATAAACTGAGAAACTCACCAAAACTAATAAAATCAGATGATACAAAATTAGTTCTTTTAAGGTACCATGGTGCCTTAGATATCAGATTAGCTCTGTCTGTGCGACAACTGTTCTGTGTTATGGTGGGTTTATGCCTATAAGCTCCACTGGCAGTCAAGATGACAGAGTATATCCAAACAATTGTGACACAAATCAAAACAGGAAAACGCTCAAAGATGGGAATGTCTCTATACAGTCTCACATGCTTCAGATACTGCAAATTACACCAAATTAGCTTGTCTGAAGGAAAAAGTATGAATAATTTGATAAACACCACATGCTGGGTATACTAAATCACTTACTTGTGACAACCCAACAATCAACAACAGCATTGGCAAGCCAATTTCTACACAGTTCCCCAACTGAAACCAAAAGTAATAAGAAAGTTATGAAAAATAGTATAGAAATATTGTTGCCATCAAGCAAGCTACACTGAGCATGGTTAATCAAATCATTTTTCTGAAGAACACTTTATCCACACTAGTGTTAGTTGACAAAATATGAAATGTTTTCAGAGAGACAATATGGGGTGCCTAAATCCCACATCAAATAGTATGGATCTCCTCTCTTACCTGCTAGCTTTTAAGGGTGAGTTCTCCAAGTGCTAAGATGCTTATCAGAATGGTATTAGAATTCTAAGATAGATATTTAAATAGCCACATAGTTACATCATTTTGTAAGTGTTTGCTACCATGAAAAATAAAATAGATCGAACCACACCTACCGCAGGAAATCCTCGTTGAATGAACCCTAATCCAACCAATCCAACTACAGGTGCCATGCCAAGAGGACTGAAAAATCTGGAGAAAAACATACAATAAATGCTTGAACACTTTTTTACTATTTTCAAAATTTCGAACACATTTCATGCAACTAGAATACCTTGAGAAAAGACCCCATATTTGGCTGTAACCCAGAACTATCTGAATGCTTGAGGCCACAATTAGGGCTCCTTGTATAGCTCGCATGGTATGTAAAAATCTCTGCAAACCAATCAGATTGGAAGATCTCTTTCAATACCCTATCAAATAAGAAATTATCTTAATTATATTTCAAAGAAAACTTAAATAATTTTTTGGAAGATCCCCAAATTAGTTTAGGTTGCCAATATCATCTATCTAAGCATCTAGTTCACATGTCACTGGAGCATATACTTTAAACCAGAAAACCTATTCAATATAGAGACCAAATTCAAGTGTGATGATTTGGGACTTACCTAGTACCATGATGCTTAAAAACCCTGGGATTCTACAAGTCATTATTGTTGATTCAACAAAGTTTATAAATGCTAACATCAGTTCATCAACAACTAGCATATTTGCAACTAAAATCCTCCTATTTTGAATCAGTGCATATCCATCACAAATCCAAAATTCATGAAGAAAGAGAGTACAGAAGAAGTATTTGTGCATTCGTGCTTCTTGATCAGTCCTTTGATGCTAAGAATCAAAAGCCAATATTTAAATTTATGTTCTTCAAAATGCAGAAAAAATAAATGTATAGATGGAGCAGAAAACTTACTTCATGAGGGTCATTAATTCGCTGCAAGGACGAGTCACTAATAATATAAGCAATTGGAATTACATATGCAAACGAACCACCAACTACAGCAGGAAGTCTCGTTCCAAAAAGTGCTTGGAGAAGTGTGTTAATACCAGCTACAAAAAGCAGTGTCTGTATTACTTGTGCCTTGTCACCCTGTTTAAACAAGAAACCAAATCACTAACATTTTAAATCGGCGTCAAATATTATATGATCCTACTAAGTAGATCAGAAAAAATGCATGTCTGAGTGGCACTTTGTGTCTAAACTAACAATAACACAAATTCAACTTACAGAACTTCCTCCCATAGCTGGAACAAGCATTGAAGGGATCATCACACTTGTGCCAAGCATCAATATGTAATTTTGAAAGGCTAATAGGATAGTTTCCACTGCGATACAAGTCATTCACAGAGAAGTAAGAAGAAAAATAATAGATTGATTTCTCTGTATCAACAATTAGAATGTAAGAGAACCACCCTTTAAATTATGCAGAACATCAGACTGACAGCAATATCACAATCCCCAACACTGAAAATTTTGTTTACAACTTTAGCACAAAATGTGGACTACTTTTTAAATTTAAATTAAAATATGAAAGACACATTTCTTTTGAACAAAACTGTTGAACACCATGCAGCACTTAACGTAAGGTCATGAAAATTAAAATACCATATATTTTTTCAATTTCATCGTAACAGAAGGGACTAGATCCTTCAGTTCTTAGATAATGTACCAAGTTCCACAAAATTATCTAGCATCAGATAACCCCATTGAGAGAATCCAAGAACCCCAGAACACAAAAACAATAGTAAAACAATTAAATAAATGTGGGTAAATTATATATTAATATAAGTAGGGCCATTGCTTAAAAGACATTGTTACTCTAGAAGCAGTAGAAATTGCTTTAAAATGACAGGGCATAATGGTAACTGCCACATAATGCAATGATCACTAGTTTTCTTTTTTCTTTTGTTTTTTGTTATGGTCATCACTGTTTCAAATAAAAGAATAACATCCTGAGCAATCATAGCCAACAGAAAGAAAAACAAGTTCTAAAAAAAACAAATTGAAAAAACCAGTGTAACAGAAAAGTGCAGAGTCCCACTCTATCTCAACGACATAAAGTTTTGAACTTTAAATCCACATTTTCAGGACTAATGTAACAGCATAGCCTTACACTTCCAACAAACGTTCAGTGACACAGCACAGAAAACCCCGACACACGAAAGAGCTTCAATTCAAGTAAAGCAAAGAGCTTTCACTCATTTTTTTCAAACCCTTTTGAGTTTTGTACCATAAAAGGAACCAACTTGCCTAAAAAACACTTACACAGATCACATTAATAAAAAATAAAGTGTATAATGAGGAGTGAAAGAAGGAAGTTTGAAAGAGAAGAGACCATTGTTTGTGTTGAGATGAGTGTGGATTGTGTGTGGAAAGTTGAAAACAAAGAAACCCAATAATGAGAGGAAGAAAACAAGGTACCCCATGGAGGATTGGAGTCTATGCAGTACTCGAGGTCCTGAAGCTGTTCCATAGGCGGGTGGGTAATGTCAGCCATTGTTGAAGCTTATTCAGAGAAAGAAGTTCGAGGGAGAAAGGAAACTAAGTAGAAAAAACAAACACATGAAAAGGAAAACGAAAGGAAGGAAGGAGGAAGCAGAGATTGAAGAATTCAGAACAAAGTAAAGTGCAGATATAAAGTGAACTACAAAAGCATGAATATTTGTTTATATTTATATTTATATTTTTTATATAATAAAATAAATCAGAAAGAAAGGTATGCGCTTGTGTTATGCTCTCCTCTATTCTGTCACATTTAAGTTTCTTTTCTTTATTACCTTTTTTCTTTTAATTTGAAACAGTGTTGATTTACAGAATTACCCCTTCAACTCAATTCAACAAAAACAGATGGGGCCCGCAAGTTGTCAGGTGAGGTATGTTGGTCTATCTGGCAAGTTGACTAATGTTGTGTATATATATAATATATAAGCTGTTAATATTTAATTAACAAATCGCAGTTACCAGAAAAAAACTGATTTGACATAAAAGTAACATTAATTAATTTCTATAAATGAAAGAAAGCAATATTGATTATAATTTTTTTAGAAGACATTAAATATAGTTTTTTTTCCACTAAATCTCATTGAATTCAGTAAGATTTTTCCACTCATAAATTTTATGTGGTCATGGGAATTGCGAAGCTCCTATAATATATTTTTAGATAATTCTGTTGTAGCCTGCTTCTAATCCTCTTCAACCAATTTTCTATTTTTGATTCTAAACTTCTTAAAATTTAACATATGTCGTTCTTTGTTAATTTTAGAGTCTTTTGAAGATATTTATAAGTGAACATATTATACTTCTTTATACTAGGTACTAAGGAAACTCCTTAGACATTACATATAATTTTTTTTTTCTTTTCTCTTACATTGCTGTTTCATTTTTTTATCATATTTTTTCTTGATTACTTTCTCTTTTGATATTTTTTTCTTCAATTTTTTTTATTTATTTGTCCTTTCTTTTCTGCTTTTTTTATTTTATTCAATTTTTATCTCTTGTTCTTTCTCTTCATTGTCTTGTTTTTTTTCTATTTTTTTCATTCTTTTTCTTTTCACTTTTCTCGTGCTAACTCTTTTTACTTCTATCTCTTACACGTTCTTATCATTTTTAAGATTGTATTCAACACAATCAAGGAACTTATAGTAAAAAACATGTTTTTAGTTTGGTACAAAGCTAACCAATTTTAATTTTTAGGTGTTTGATGTTGTCTAAGTATTCTTCTAATTGAAGTTGGAGATTTGAATGAATCGATTAAGCATCATCTTCAACTTTTCTTAACACTCAAATAGATTTGGTTAGGATGCTATGAGAGAAAGCGCTTACCCATTGTGTTCATCAAAAGACATAACTCATTCCTATAGTACTTTACAATAAAGTACAAAGTATGATTTTTTTTTTTAAGCATCAAATATGTTAAGGAAAAAAAATCAAGCACCATATGATTTTGACCAAGTGTTGAAAATACCCAAGTTTAAACATCATCAGACATTTTCTAAAAGATTATTGATATTCAATATAGCAGATCATGTAAGTTGCAAGTGCTCCATTTGATAGAGGAAACAATCAGTCTTTCCCTACATCTGACATAATACTTATATGACCAGAATATATGATCAAACAATAAAAATGACACTATATATCTTGATATACATGTGTGTGTGAATCTCTTCCTAGTGTGAAAAATATTTGAACTAGGAGAGAAAACATAAATATTGTATTCATCATCAAACACAATCCTCCCTAGTGGTCAAACCCAATTATTTGTTAATAATTGAAACACCTAACCTTCAGATCTTAGCTAGGAGTGGTTTTTTGGAAACAAGGGAGTAGCCAATAGTGGCTAGGTTCCCAAAGAATACTTAGTTAAGCTAGGAGTGACTTGGTAAAGAATACTTATTTAAATCAAAAGTGGCTTGGAAAAGAATACTTGTTCGAGCTAAAAGTGGCTTAGGAAAGAATATTCCTTGGCGGGGTCAGTCAGAAGTGACTATGATTCAAAAGAATACTCGTTGAGCTAAGAGTGACTTGGGAATAAAAATATCCAGTTGAGCTAGGAATGACTTTGGAAAGAATACTCTTATTTGAGTCAGGATTAACTTAGGAAAGAATACTCATTAAACCAAGAGTGGCTAGAGTTAAGAATATTGATATGGATTGTATAGGGTGTGTAGGATCTAGATCAACTCAAATGGAGATGGAAAACAAAACCCACTCATAAAAATAAGAAGTAGGCCCAACCATGAGTACCTGATATGAATTGTTAGGGGTATTTAGGATCTAGTCAAACCCAAAAAGGAGATGAAGATGATATTTCTTCAAGAGATAACTCAAAGTAGCACAAAGGAAGACACCATGGAAGACATGTTTGAGACAAAGAGTGAAACAAATGAATTAACAAGTATGAAAACATGAAACTAAAAGAATTGAAATGTAAAAATAGAATGAGGAAAAAGATGATTGAACATGTCACCTTCAAGATTAGTAACCTTCAAGGATGAGTGAAGGAGGATCCACCACTTGAGAAAGCTTCTCAAGATAAGAATCCAAGAAAAGAGAAAAGACACAACTTAATAACTCTTACAATTTCTAAAAGAAATTCTCATTCATTCAACTTCATGTTTTCTACAAAAGAGAAAACTTCTATTTATATGATTTATTGATGTCCCAATGGTCACAGGTTTAACAAAAGATTAACAAAGTTAACTTTGTTTAAGTACAACTAATCTCCTAGGAGTGTGAAAGGTGGTTTGGAAGGTGCATGCATATACAAAGGGTGGTTTTTAGAATTTATGAAACGAATGGGTAGTTTTTGAAAGTAATGATGAAAATTGCATTTAGTTAAAAGATGTAATAGAGTTGTATTTAGTTAGAATGTGTAATGATGGAAGTTACATTTAGTTTGAAGGTGTAATGATATGAGTTGCATTTAGTTAAAAGGTGTAATAATGGAAGTTGCATTTAGTTAAAATGTGTAATGATGGTTCATGATGATGTGGCCATCTTTGTACTTCAATTTGATTGGTGGAGAGCTCCAAAAGTTAAGATGTTTCTTTCCTTCTCTTCTTACATTTTCTCAAATTCCTTCCATTTCCAAAAGCTCTACTTGATTTGTTCTTTTAATCTCCTCTTCCTTCAAAAGATCTAAGGCTTTTTCTATCTTTATTTCTTCATCTAAATCTTCATTTGTCATGTTTCTTTTATCTAATTTTCATGTCTTCTTTTCTCTTTATTCAACAATTTCTTCCTCATTCTTATATGTATCAGTAACCATGGACAAGGAAAGCATTCAGTCACCAAGAAATACAAATAGAAACAAGAACCAAATAGAAAATAAAACTTAAAATGGATTGAAGGGAGGAGAAGATAAACAACACACCACCTTAGAAGAAGAATTCCAAGGATAAGTACAAGACAAGCCCCAATTGAGAAAGCTTATCAAGATAAGACTCCAAATGCAAAAGAAGAGAAATTCTCTCAATTTTTCAAGACACTCTTTCAAGGAAACTCCCTTTCCCACTCATTCATCTTATGAAAATGTACAAAGGAGTTACTCCTTTTATAGAAGCTTACAACCTAGGACGAGTATGAATGGACAAAGTGATTAACAAAAGTTAACTAAATTTAACTAAAGTTAAGTGACTGAATCCCTTAAAAACACTTATTACATGATGACATGGAAATCCATATGACCGCAAATTTAGAGGAGTTCCAAAAGTCAAATGACTTCCTCTCATGTTCTATCCCTACAATGCTTCCAATCTCTCAAGTTTTGTACAATTCTAAAGCTTTTCTTGCTCGATTCTCTTTATTTCTTCTTCCAATGCTTTGAGTTGTCTTCTTGTCTTTATTCCTTCCATTTGCTTCTTTATTTCTTCTAACCATGCTTCTTGTTTTTATTTCGTCAAACTATTCTTCCCCTTGTTCTTTAGGAGTTTTTTCTCACATGCATCAAATACTCATTAAGCCAAGAGTGGTTACGAGGCAAAGAATACTCTAAGGAACTTAACAACATTGATCTGTCCAATTGAACTTGTTTGTTGGTAAAGAATGAAATGTAGTTTGTTGTGATAGATGAACCAATATAATTTTTTGTGAGTATTTTCTCTCTCCCTTTATCTCCTTTGTTTTTCATGTTATTATCATCTATACTAACTCGAGAAGGAGAGTTAGTGCGAGAACTTATATTAAAAACATCTTATCAAAGTGTTTTGTTTAAAACTAAGTTTTCACATGTATTATTAGGTTAAATGTAAGAACTATGACATGATCACTTGTTAAAGAGAACAAAAAAAATATGTTAATCAAGTGATTTAGTTGAGTTGAAAAATTTGCGTCAAATGTAACCATTTAGAATAAAAGAGCTAAGGATGAAATAAGTTTTTGAATATGTCTGTCTAAACATAATTTTATAAGATGTTGAGGATACACCTTTTGTTATTCATTAGACAAAACTAGTTGAAAGATGTTTATGAGAATATATATCTTTGGTAATTTTTCTGAACAAATCAATTTAGGCGAAACATGCATTAGATGTCAAAATTATCATTTGATCATCAATAAGTAAACAAGCAACTTTAGTGAAGTTAGCTTGTTGTGTCTGACCTGGTACATTAGACAAAAGGGTTATAATTTATTTTGTTAAAAAATAAAAAAAAACCATCGTTTTATCATTACTTATTAGATGATAGTTGTGAAAATATTTTAAATTTAATTAAATCACAATTTAACATCTCTTTTTTGTGATTTTCTTATTTTTCATAGTTGGTATCAGAGCCAACCTTTAAAGGGTTAAGTGCTTGATAATGTCTAGAGGAAAAGATCTAACACAACATAATGAACACAAGTTAAGATGATAACTTTGTTTAGATAATACTAAATCTCTAAATCTATTGCGAAGAAAATATCTTTTTTTAGATAAGTTTCTCTCTCATACATTAAAGAACATTAATAATGAAACAACAAGTTCTTTAATGCACGAAGCTCTCAGTATCTCATATCATAGTACCTGACAACGTGTTAACTGATACTGATTGCCACAAATGCTTCCATGTTGTCGTCCACGTCGTCAAAAAGAAAAACTCTAATCGACATTTCAATTTTTTTTTTCTTTTCCATCAAAAGAACAACCCTTTTCATATTCCTTAGGTTTTCTCGTATGTGCTCTATCCTAGGAAGAAAAACTCAAATCTTTGAGAATAATTCTACCTTTAGGAATAGAAACTCAAATCTTTGAGAACAATTCTATCTTTCATTCTATGAAGATCAATGACACCCAAGAAAGCTCAAACTACTTCGCTTGTCTCCACCTCTATTGAAGCAATGTTGTTGTTTCTAGAGACACAATTCATACCTGAAAAGTTCATTAACTTCAACAATCTTGAATGTGTTGGGTATCCCTTGGACAAGATCTTTGATCCAGTGGGATGGTTTAATTTATAACATGAAGAAACTCTTGGAATCATGAAGCTTATACATGGTTTTGGTCTAAGGTAGAAGAAGTTAAACACACATTCATTGGAGAAATGTCCAGAAAAATCATTAAAGTCTTTGCCAATAACAACGCAACGACTTGTTTGCTAAAGAAAGAATGAGTCATGTTCTCTAACTCTTTGGATTATGACTTATCTTGTGTGTTGATCTACTGCGTTGGTCATGATCATTGAAATTGCTTTAATAATAATAAAGGAGCTTAACATGTTCTATTAATCATTCATAAGAAAGATTGTTATACTGGTATTTTTAAATAACTATTTTTCATATTTAATTAGTTGAAAATGTTTTCAGTAAAATAAATCAACTCGAACACTATTTTAATTGATTGATTTTATTAGAGTATATCTTTTATGAATAACTGAGTTGAGAGGTTTGGAAGAACACGATTATTGAGAATTATAACTTTTCAAAAAGATCATTCTTCGAGCAAAAGCAGTCTACTCAGAGTTTATGCATTCTTTTTGACCAAGAACATTAGAAATTGAATCTTGGGGCATTTTTCTTTGACTTGTGATTGATTTGTATGTAGTTTATTTATTCTTTGCGTTAGGGAAGTGTTTTTGCAACCTTTGAACCTGTAGTTTCATAGTAGTTGCATTTGTGTGTTGTAATTTTTTTAATTTTAATTGATTATATTGCTTCCTCTACTATAATTATATATGGTTTCTAATTGTAGGTGTGTAGCAAGGTGTTGTGTTGTACTGTTGAAACTTGCACGGTGCAAGATTGAGTCTTGGTGTGTTTTGTATTGAACTTTGTGTTCTTAGTGAAATTTTTACTAGGTTGGCAAAGAAACTGGATGTAGTTATTGAAAAAGACTAAACCAATATAAAACTTCTGAGTACTACTTCTCTTAACCTTGTTTTTGTAATATTTTTCAAGTTTCTGCATAATCTATAATAACATTAAAATTTGATTAAATTGAAATTGAATCTTACTTGATTGTTTTTCTATGACACTTGAAATTAGTAAAAACTGAAATCCATTGAAATACTATAATTTGGTTGGATCTTTGTCATGTATATAAACACATTGATTGACAATTTAATTTTTTGTGTTTTTTATGTTAAAAATAACAGGAAATTTAATACGTTGTTAGTATGTTCAATTGATCATTTTTCTATTGTTTTGATTATCAACAAGATTAAAATTTAGTGAAGTGCAAATTGAATCAATTGAATTTTTATCAGGATAATAAAAAATTATAATAAAAAAAATTCATTTGATTATTTGTGAATTGCAATTGATTTTTTTTGTTGGTTGGTAACCAAAACTACAATAAATTGTTTTAAATGAAGAATTTCAGTCTTAAAACTTTTTTTTTTTTTGCAAAAATCTTGTATAGTTCAATTCACCAACCTTTTGAACTAAGTTTAAATTGTTTACATGTTTACTGTTTAGTCTAATGTTTGGTGTAGGTGATTTGGGACCCTGCTTTCGTTTTTAGGGTAGATTGTTTCTATTTGACCATTTAATACAGTTGTGAAATTAGTATATTACAAAATGAAAAAAAGGGAAAAAAATAGTTCAAACCCTAACAGCCCAACCTAGAGATGCGAAGATTTTTCGACAGCAACTACGTACATTGAACAACAGAGCAGAGGAGAACGCGATTGTTGGTTTTGATTTCGAACGTTAATAGCCACGTTGGAACCTTCCGCACCTCAAGCTCCCTATTTCAAACGTTGGGCACTCCTTTTGAACGTTGGAGGCGGTTTCTTCCACAAAATGTGCTCCTAGCCGTTTTCTCCCACTCCCTTTCACTCCACACTAAGGATCTCCTCACTTCAAAAAAGACACCAACAGAGCTTCTTATATTCTCTTCACATATTCTTTCTTCTCTTTCTCTATTTCTTCTCTAAATATCTTGAGTATTTTTGCTCTAAAGAGCTTTCTTGCTCTAAAGAGTTTTCTTGCTAGTTCTGAGATCCTCGGTTAAAACCGAAAAGTTTTTATTGTATCTTGGGAGACTTGCGCATTTATCGCGGATAAGTCCTTAAGGACAGTGATATTTTATCACGCCTCCGAAATTTTAGTTTATTAATTTTTTAGCCGTCTTTTACAACAAATACTTCATGTAGACAATTTGGGTCTTTGTTTTTGTTTTCCTTTTTGTTTTTGGGGTAGAAGGTCCGTGTTTGACCATTTAATGCTTCATGTGAATGATTTGGGCCCCTGTTTTTGTCTTCATTTTTGTTTTCGGGGTAAACGGTTTGTATTTGATGGTTCAATGCTTGGTGTAAATGATTTAGGACCCCATTTTTTTTTATTTTCATTTTTAGGGTAGATGATCTCTGTTTGACCATATAATGCTCGATATAGACATTCTGGGACTTTATTTTTGTTTTCATTTTCATTTTTGGGGTAGACGACCTTTGTTTGACAATCTAATGCTTCCTGTAGATGATTTGGGTCCTATTTTTGTTTTTTTCCCCTTTTGGGGTAGACCGTATCTATTTGACCATCTAATGCTTGATGTATATGATTTAGGACCCTATTTTTATTTTTCTTTTTCAGGGTAGAAAGTGTTTGGTTGACCATCTAGTGTTTCGTATAGACAATTTGAGTTCCTACTTTTGTTTTTGTTTTTGCTTTTGGGATAGATGGTTTAACTGTTTAATATAAACAATTTGAAACTCTATTTATATTTTCATTTTAATTTTTGAGAAAAATAATCTCGATCCTACTTTTATTTTATTTTCGGTAAACAGTCTTTGTTTAACTATTACTTGAATACATTGTTATTAAAATGATTATGCCATGTCTTTGTTTCATAAGAATTTCAAATCACATGCATTAACCAACGAAGTATATTAGCCTTACCTTAATCATTGAAGAATAAACAAACGTTCACCATAATTTTTCTTCAAAGTCAAAAGCATCAACTAACCACCACACATAAGAACCACTTGAAAGCAACCACAACACCAAGCTAATATAACCACAACATTACAAAACCAAGATTTGAAGTTATAAGGGAAAATAACTGAAAATGTAAAAACTAAGAAAAAGTACAAATAATCGATTTTATGATATGTACCCCTGCACTTTTATATCATTTGACTCATTGATTCATGAAAAAAAAACATTTTCATCTTTTCATCATGATTGACTTGACTTTTCTCACCTTTCTCTTCATTAAAACGAGGAAACCACCGTATCTTTTCTTCCCTAAATTCTCGCTTGTTTTCTTTCACACATCCGCAAATATATACAGGATAAATAAGTAGAAATAAAGTATGAATGTTACGTACTTTGTAGGTGATTTAAATATGTTTTAGTAGAGTTGCATTTGGATTATAAAAAGATTAGGATATTCAAATCACAGTGACGCACACATCCAAAATGGAGAGTGATAAATGATGTGGATGATTCCTTTTATAATCGAAATTAATGTGAGAGGGACAGAAAGGGAAGAGTGAGAGGAGGATTGTGGACAGTACTTCCTGGGCAATAGTACTTTCAACTACCACCAAAACATAAATTGCTGTTGTCGAATAAAGTTCATCTTCTCTTTGTTTGTTTCGTGTAGGACAAAAAGGATAAAAGAGGACACATTTTTTTTTTAAGAAAACCTTTTTTAAAATTTTTTACAAAAGTGAAACTTTATTTACGGAAAAGACCTGTGAAGGTCAAAATTTAGAAAAATTATAACTTTCGTCTGTGTCCATGTTATCGGAATAATGGTTGGAATTCAGTGTTATTTTTTTTAAATAAGAAAAATATAAATATAAATAAATAAATACTAAATATAAAAAACAATAAAAGAATTGTATTATAATTTCCTTTTGTGATTTTTATGTATTGAATAAAATTAAAATTATTTTAAATAATAAAATAAAATAAAATAATTTAATGTACATGAATATTCACTGATGTTGTATAATATAATTTAAAAAAAATTATTATTAATAATAATGATTATTAAATTGCCTAAAGTCGTTCTATAACAACTAAGTTTGTATAAGTGTAATTAACTTGGTAGAAATTATCATCAAACCAAATTCAATTAACCTAGCAAAAATCTTCTAATCAAGTTTGATTAATTTGATGAAAGATATTTAACCAATTTGGATGAACTTAGCAAAAACTATTTAATCAAGTTGGTTTAACTTGGTAAAACATTATCTTGTAACCAAGTTTAATTAATTCAACAAAAACTATTTAACCAAGTTGGATTAACTTGACAATAATTATTTAATCAAATAGGCTTAACTTAGCGAAAAATTATCATGTAACGAAGTTTGATTAACTCGGTAAAAATTATTGACAAAAATTATCCGCAAAAATTACTAAATGGTATCGAGGTTCATTTAACTCGAATGACTATAAAAATTAAGGAGAACTAACTTGGTAGAATTGGTTAAACAAGTTTGATTGAGATGACAAGAATTTAATCAATCCTGAGTGAATTGCAAAAAGTTTAAATTAATTGCAAAGTTTTATTTATAAGTGTCCCTCACCTTGGTTGGCAAAATTTTTCTTAAAGAAAAATCTGAATTAAGAAAAAAAAAATACAACACTTATTTACAATCAGATTTAATTATAATAAGCCTTCAAGTATGTGGCGTGGCGTTTCATGTCTGTGGGATAAACTTGCCATTTAATTCTTTGAGCTTCATTCTAAAATGAATCTATTATCGGTAGGGTTATCGGTAGGGTCATCCCAATTTTAAGCTTAGGAAAGCACTTTCCAGAATAGAGATTAGTTTTGCGGAAACCAAGTTTTAGAATATTGCATGTTTCCAGAAAACAGAGTCTGTACTACATTTCTAGAAACATTCTGGAAATCCTATTATAGAGACATGTTTCGTACTGCGCTTTCCGTAATTCAACCTTTCAAATGTGAAAAAAATATTTTTTGAAAACAAAATTTTGTATGTTTTCGAGAATCTACTTTCTAGGAACGAAAAAAAAAACTGCACGAAATCACTACGTTGTTTCAACCAAGCACATCTTCCAATGTGCTCTAAATTGTAGATTCTTTTCATTAGAAAGAATCAATCATACATCGTGTCAATCTATCATAATACATTTTTAATTATAATTTATGTTATTTTTTAATTATAATTTAAATTATCTTTTAATTATAATTGTTTAACAACAATTTTTTTTTTGTAATTTATATATATTTATATATATTAAACATATAAAAATTATATTTCTCTACACAAAATATTAGAAACCATCCCAAATCAACCTTTTAATAATGCAAAATACCTCCTAACCAAAATAAAGCTTTCTCAGTCAAATCCAACTCAAATATTTCTTCACAGCAGTCAAAACGCAGCAACCAAACAGGACGGTGATAACAAATTGCCTCAAATACCAGCACCGATAACGAACTGCATAACTTTTGACGGCCAACAATGGCTGCTCGAAACCTTAATCTATCCTTTTTTATTTATTTATTTATTTATTTATGGGGTGAAGGAAGTAATTGACAGGGTATAGGAAACAATTGACTAAAAGAAATTTGAAAACACTGAAATTCTTTCTCCATCTTAATACCCTCGTCTTACACCTCCATAGTTCAGCGAAAAATACAAATATGTCCTTAAATGATAAATAGTAAAAGATCAAAATATCCTCTATTTCTATTTACTTCCTTAACCAATCTTATCCACTTCATTCGTTTCATTCTTTCTCTGTTTACATCTAATTCACTGCTTTATTATAGCATTTGGTTTAGTCATTGTATCTGTTTTTCACCTTCATCATCAACAAAAGTGATCTGTGCGTGTAGGTGAGAGTCTACAAAGTTTGCATCGCAGATCTAGGAGGAGAAGCTGCATATTTGCTTCAATCTGAATTAAAGCTTTAAACAAGTAAAAAGTAATTTTTTTATGTTTATTAGCAATTTGTGAGTGGTATTGATGATTAGGATAGTTAATTTGATGATTGGGTTACTGTCGACGGTGAATTTGTGTCGGAGAAGACGAACTTCGTATGAACTGGATGCCCCACGTCCGATTTACATTTTGGCTTGTAAATTGGATGGGGGGCCATCCGATTCACATTTGCAAATGAAAATGTGAATTGGATGGCCCCCCATCCGGTTTATAATTTTTTTCCAAAATGTAAACCGGATGGGGTGTCATCTGGTTCACATCTTCATTTGAAAATGTGAATCGGATGGCCCTCCATCCGGTTTACAATTTTTTTCACGGGGAATATGGTTCAATATTTAAAAAAAAATAAAAATAAAAGGTCTTTTTGGTCATTTCTACAAGGACAATTTCGACATTTTCAAAATTTATAGAGGTACAGGATGAGGGTATTGGGGTGCAGAAAAAATCCGTCTTGAAAGCATTCGTTTAACTGTCCAGCAAGCCTTTACTATTATTAAGTCTTTAGTTACTTTGTCAGGTTCTATTTTAAAAGGGAATAATGAATAATATAGTTTTTTATATTTTTCTATTTTAAAATATTTTAAAGTCAATTTTAATATTGGAAAATCTCTTACCTTATTAGAAGTTTGGCAAGTTCTTTCAATTGATAATATTAACACCGTGTTTGGTTGAAATAATTTGTGTAGTTTTATTGTACAAGAGAATGAATTGTTGTGGACAAAGTCTGTTTGATTGTATTAATTTGAAAGGATGGATTAGAGAAGATTTGTAGGATGAGATCCTTTCTCTCATGTGAAAAGATTTGAAAAAAATTATAAAACAGCTTTTGTAAGTGAGTTGGAAATTACGAAACATCCTTTTCTACAAGGATCAATTAGTAATTTCACAAATATATCAATTAAAAAAATAAAAAAATCTATAATATCTATCAAATAATTTCCAAACTTTCACAAATATTCCCTTTAAATCTTACCATTAATCCAAATAATCTTATCATCCACACACAATCCACTCAATTTTTTTAAATTCATTCCCTCAAATCCACTCTTTCGACCAAAGGTTAAATATAAAATTGACCAAACTTTTAAAGAAAAATTTAGACATTCTAGTGTTAGCATTTTAAGAGGGTCACTAGGAGAACGTATAGGAGTTTTCATACCTTATAATCACATTTCAAAAGCAGCTTTTAGCTCCTGCACCTCCTATTGAATTTGAACTTGCACCCTTACAATTTTCAATTTAACTGTTCTATTTATTTATTTTAAAGTGACTTCTAAATTATCGATTTCAGATTTGTTTTTTCAAAACACGTTCTGCAGAATCCCTGACGTACATTTTGGAATGTATTTTTTAAAACATGATCTTCTTCTAACTACAACATTCTCTTTCTATTTTTTTTTATAATGGCGATCGTCAATATCGACGACAGTGGTGACAGTAGCAGCAGTAGTGAGGAACCGCAGTGGAAAAGTGGATGGAAGATAATTCAGTCGTTTCACCCAAATATGGGGATGCATGTTGAAAAATGGAGGGTGCAGGAAGTAAAAGCCTTCAAAAGCTTCGAGAATATGTCAAATTTTTATAGGACAATTTTTTTCCTACATCCCCACATTTGCTTCCAGCACCCCATCAGAAAATGATAATATCAAAAATATCTTTGTCAGAATATTTAAAGGGAGGGTGGTGCAATGGGTGACTGCTAAGTGGTGTAGATGTTCTCCGTTGAGTGTGGTAATGGGTGCTGGAAGGAAAATTTCTCTAACAATGAGTTGGAGGTAAATGACATATTGACTTTGTGTAGGGATTGGTGTAGTAGGGTGGGGGTGGATGAGTGTTTACGGAAAATATTTTTAGTAGAGAGGAAAGTTGCTTATGAAAAAAAATTTCCATAAGAGAATGTTATAATTCCAAAAATTGTTTTTTCAGAAAATGAAAAGTGACTTATGGAAAATGTTTTCCGTAAGTTACTTTTTGTCTTACCAAAAATGTTTTTTATAAGTCACGTTTTATTTTATGAAAAATATTTTTCGAAATTAACAAAAATATAAATGTCTATTCACATATTCCAATGAGATGCAGGAAGCATTATGTGGAGATGGTGGAAGCAATTGCCTTTTTATAGCTTATAGAGACATTGCAAAAGATTTGGATTCAAAAATGATGGTGGCTATTGTGCTAGTTTAACACGCAGAAAGTAAAGGTTGGAACAAGTTATGGTTGGAATGGGAGTGAGTCCTTAATAAAGAAGCTTTTAATAAAGTGGGAATTGTTCGATGCAACTTAAAAGAAAAATGAGTTAGACGTTTGAACTTTTTTTCAAATATGGACCAGAGTTACACATATTTTCAGATAAGGTAACCGATACGTCAATTCTTTAGCAAATAGGATTTAATTGAGAAAAAAAAAACCTAGTTGATGGTTTGATATGCTTACTTGTATTACGGATAGTTTTTTGAGAATTTGGTACGATTTACTTGAATTTGGGTTGTATGATTGACATAAGTTTAATTTGATCCCTCATTTATTTTGTTTATTTTTTTCCCATTTTAATAGTTGGATATAGGATGCTATCCTTGATTCAATAGTTCCATAATGATGCCCATGTTAAACATTTTTTTTTTATTAGAAAAAGTTAAATGCATAATCTGAAGACTGACGCAGCTAAATAAGAACAAAAAAACGGATAAAGCGTTAAAATAAACCAATGAAGACTACGCTTTATATAAACAAGTTGAATATAACAAATGATAATAACGTGATATAAGCTGCACAACTACATGGCTCAAATCTATATCATTCCATCTCCTTATCAGGTCCTATATAAAAGGTGCAACATACAGAGATAACAATAAGTGAAACACCAACGAGGCGATCAAAAGATGGAGCCACTCTTGTCAAAGCAAGGCTCCACATTTGTCTTAGGCCTGCCTGAAACACAGAAATGTTGGTCTCTATCAGCCCCCAGAACTAGTATTCCAATTCATGGAAATACTCCACAAAAGCATTAACATGTAAATTGAGCACAGGATTTGATACATGACACATGACGGAAAAAAATGATATCATCATCTAATACTATCGAGTGTGTCAAGAGAAAAGCACTAGATGCACAGGACAAGTTTAATCATGTTTAACCAGGATGAGACTAAATGTGGAAAGAGAACTTCACTAATAACCTTGAAGGTCGTAGTAAGGGTTAAGTTGTCTAAAATTGTTGTTCCAAAAACATCACCTCAATATCTGTTTGAGTATGATGATGACTTATTTAATATTGATCCAAGTAACATCCTAAAGTACTAAAATAGAAAAAATATATGTACTAATGCAACCATTTTTCTTTAAATAATTTATGTGGAAAATGCACTTTTTGCACTCTTCCGTATTCAAGAACCAAATGTCGCACAGGCCCTTAGCATTTTATGGACAAACTTAATATCGAGGGATACAAATCCATCTTGGACATGGAGGAATCTATAACCAAATAAGGGTGGCACAATGGGCTAGTCTGGCTCATTGTTGTCCAGTCTAAAATGAGACAGGGTGGGATAACTTGCTATGGTCAGGCAGGTTTATATATATACACACATATCATATATTATATATATATATATATATATATATATATATTAAAAACAAGCTTAATCATGAAAATATATTCTAAGTTTTTAATGGGTTAATTAGGGTCTCCAATTGGATAAAAGGATCATTATATGTATATATCCTAAATCCTAAACTTTCAAGCCATTTTATCATACTGATATAATATAACTATAATTAATAACTGAAATTTAATTTGGAAGTATTAATGATTTAAATTACAAAACTATTTTATATTTATATTCTCTAAATAATATAATATAAAAAGTTAATTTTTTAAATATTATTTTTATTTTAGTAGACAGGTTAAAAATGCCAATCTGCCCTTCCAAATTAGTGACCGGCTGGCGGGTTGACTCATCAGCCTAGCCCGCTTTGCCCCTAAAAGCAATTAAGGTGGTTTCAACTTTCAACTTCAATTAAATAAAGTTATATGAATAATAAAATTTCAAACAGAATGGTTTTATATCAACTTTTGTCAACAAGGCTAAAACCAGAACCACTACATTAATGGCACTACAATAGTTAATACATGTATAATACCAAAAGACTAGTTATATCCACATATATAAAACAATCGCTAGACTTTGACTTTAAATATTTAATCTAGAGGAAGGAGAGACAAACTTTTCATAATAATTTTAAAAAATGAGATTCTGTTGGACTTTTTATTTCTTTTCGATGTTATTGTACCAGCATTAACATATGTAGAAATTAGGATTGGGTGATATTGGTACTCAAAGATAATATTTTCTCAGACCAAAGCATTAATATGTCTAAAGATAAACCATGGTCTTTCCCTTAAACCCTAGATCTATTTTCCATCCCACCAATAGATATTGAGTATAAAAAGTACGAAATAGACTGGTGCATGTTTTAAAACATATTTTCTGCATTTCTTACATATATTAATATGATAATTCTTGACCTTTTATCTACAGCCATCCTTAGTTCTCATTCCAATTCCATAAAATGTTATTCAAGATAACAACACCAAAGTCTTGATTAATCCTGAAAATTAGAATAACTAATTGTGCTACATACATGCTAATGACAAAATGCACCTTTGTTGTTGATTCCGAATTAGTTAGGATCTCAAAGATATAGAAACTTAGTTAACAGTCAAATGAGAAAAAGAAAAAAGAGAACAACCAGCTGTTGAGGGGGAAGTATACCTCCAAGTACTGAATATTGGCAACTTTACTAGTTCTCTCAAGTTGCAGTCCGCGTGCTAACAAGACCTGCAAAAGATTTAGTTACAATACCATCAAATAGTAGAGGTATGTTGCATGTTGATTCAGGAGAAATATAGTTGAGAATTACACCATCGAAAAAGTCATTGTGGGCATAACAGACCTCGATTAGTATTTTCAATATATTAAATGTTTATTTAATATCCTAAGGCAATAAAAAATTTACACTGGGTTGATTTAAATTATTTGCTCCATTCGCCTATTTAACGTCCATATCACAAAGTAGATATGTAAATAGGCTTTCTAGTTATGCTAGACCTTTTAGAAAGGCAATCTAGGCTTTTAAAAAAGGATATTAAGTTAGTAATTAGACCAAACTTGGAATTCAAATTTAAAAAATAAGCCACATTTGTTTTAAGACGAGCCTTAGCCTAGCCTAGGCTATCTCCAATTCCGACCCTGCAAAGGTTATATTGTTGAGTAGCTTTCTTTTCTCTCCTGTCTAGCTAAATCTTCTAAAACTTCAAACAAGAAAATATCAAATAAGGCTAGCAGAACCATGTAGGAATGAAGTGCAAGGTCTATATCTGTCGCAGCAGCATAACCATTCTTAATGGCATCGTTTCTATCTTATTTTCATCTGCCTATCTATCACTACAGAAACAAGATTGGTATGTAGTTCTCATTTCGACAGCAGCATGAGAAGACCATTTTTTAATCCATCAATTGTCTATACTATGAAAGTTGTTATTTCTTACTATTTTTTCTAGAAAAAGCAAACTATCACCATGAAGTTTAGGTTTTCACCTCAGCAAAGAAGGCCATAATACTACTCACAAGCATAAGCAAAATAGACCGAAATCCTGGTAGCACAAAATCCTGCACAAAGGACACAAGTTATTGTAAAGTACCAAAATTTTCAGATATCTGAGGCACAATACAATTGATCCTTACTAGTAAAATGGAAACGTGACAGTCACTCAAACAAGCAACATTTGACATGAAACTGGTGCATAGTCTTGCATGCAAAACGTTTATTCATAAAGCTATAAATGGAGGAACCTTTTTTCCATTATACTGAAGGGGTAAAAAACTTCTGAGATAGTGAGTAGCCGGAAAGACTAAAGCCAGTTTGTTTTAAACTTAAAATAAGTGTTTTCGAAATAAACACACATGACCACGTATTTCAGAAATAGACAGGATGCTAATTAGAAAAATGCTTAATATTAAAATAAGCATATTAGACAAAAAAAAAAAGGAGCAGAAATATGCTTATTTTATTAAATATAAGAATTTTCTAATAAATAAGCACAAATAACCCTAAGTTGTTGAAAATCCAGATTTTATGAATACAGTATAGGGATCCATTGAATGCATTTTTACGGTAGCTAAAGTTGATTTTGATATTTGGGATTCAATTTGAAAAGTGGAATTTAAGGGATTGAATACAGATTATTTTTTGTTTGATTTTTACTTCAGTTTTGGGGAAAGGTCCGTCTAGTATAAGGATCTGTTAGATCTAGTTGACGGCATGGGACTTGAGTCCTATTAGTCAGTAATAACGGATACCTTTCTAGTGATGATCCTCTAACCTGTACTTGTTGTAACAAAGGTTCATCATCATCTGTACATTTTTTAAGATCTGGTCAATAAAGTTCTTTATATTTCTCTCTATTTTAATTCTTCAATATTGTATACAAAGCTTATTGACATGTTGGATTAAATGTTTACCACTACACTAAAATTTATAATTGATAATCAGAACGCAATTCAATCTAATTAAGAGCATAGTAGCCCACTCGACTTCCGCCGGTGCAATTATGCAAGTTGCAACAATCTTTCTCAGCAATTGCGCCGCTAAGTTATAATGAATATTCAGGACACAACTTTGTCTACTTCAGAACATAGTAATCCAAGCTTCAGAATTCGATTATGACTTATCTTACTTAGCCATTGCAACGAACAATTCATGGAATCCACAACTTCTGAAAATCCTAACTCCACCTTTCACAACCCTCCACCTTGGTAGTGCTCCAATTAATGCCACATTTTACATTCAAAGCCGTTTGGTAAAATTCTAGTTTTCAAGTTGCAAGCTTCGGTCATGTTCTCTGATCTAATCACTAAGAGAACTGATGAGAAGAACTTTTGTCAATGGCACCAACAAATTAAGCCTATTTATTGTTGGCCTTCATCAGCATCCCTTGTGTGTACTACACAAAAGAGAAACACATGCACACACACATATAGTACACAATGTAGCATAGGATTACAAAGAGGGCCTCAAGCCAATATATGAGATACATCTAATACTCCCCTTCAAGTTAGAGCATATAAATCGTATGTTTCAAGCTTGTTACATAGATTACCAATTCCAAGACCCCGCAATAACTTGGTGAAGACATTTGTTAATTGATCATTGGAATTAACAAATTGAGTAGCAATGTCCCGTTTAAAATCTTTTCTCAAATGAAGTGACAATCTCTCAATATGTTTGGATTTCTTGTGGAATATTGAATTTGAGTCAATATGAACAACTTGGTTATCACAAATGAGAGACACATGTGTAACCTACCCACATCACAATTCTTTAAGCAACATTTTCAGCCAAATATGCTCACAAGTAGTAGAAGCCATAGCTTCATACTCTACTTCTGCACTAGATCTTGCCACTATGTTTTGCGTTTTGTTTTCCTAGGAAATCAAGTTGTCACCACCAATAAAGACAACATAGAAGTGGATCTCTTGTCAGTAGAAAAGGCTGCCCAATCTACATCTGAGTATCCCACAAGTTGAGTGTGATTATTGTTGTTAGAAATACTTCTGTTTTCAGTTATAAACTGACTTTTCTGTTTCTCCCTAATAACAGTTGTAATTGTCTTACCTATATATAGGTTTCTGTAACATAGAATTACAAAGCTTAATGACAAAACTTCTTATTATGGCATCAACAAGTCAAATAGATTAAAGCACATAGGTTGCTCCATTTTGTTGTGGCACCCAAAATTCCCTCAGGAATTCTTTTTGATTAAGATAATGATCTTGACCGTTAAATCCCAAATATCCTATTTGGGAACAACAAGCTCAGATGTTGTTAGCTTGGTTACAATCTTCCCTTTCTAGTTTCGTTCTTGCTTGTGGTTTTGGTTGTCTCCACTCTTACGAAATTTGGGAGAACATTCATTCCTATATCATTAAACCCTAAACCCTAAGTTGTGTAATTCATATCTTGATAATCATTTAATTGCTAAATATCTTCTTCAAAGTAAAACTATCGTTGATTCTTTTGCATCTTTGATGATCTCGTTTCTTTGAAAAAGCATCTTGATTCAATTCATGAAGGTTTACCTCAAGCATATGACTTTGTTATTGCCTTAATTAAGAGTCGAACAGAATTAATTACAATTGAAGTTGAAGGTCTTATTCTTGCTCATGCATTGCACAAACAGAAATACAGTAGAACTCGATCAAGTTCCACAATCTCAATCTTTTTCCAGTGATTATTCTGTTCAACCAAACAACAATACATATCCACAAAACACTAAATTTTGTGGTGCTTTTAGAGGAAGATATGGTCATTCTATTAGTGGACGAGGACATAATGGTGGTAGCTCAATTTAATGTCAAGTTCATCTCAAGTTTGGTCATATAGCTCTAACTTGTTACAATTGCTTTAATCCTCATTTTCAGACACCATAAAATTTATCTACCTATGGCATGCTTCACTGTCATTCCAAGGAAAAGCAATGTCTAATATCTCCACCTAACAACAATCAACTCTTCATTTTCAACAATGTACACAACAATCATTCAATAATACACAACAGTTTTGTCATTTCAAAAGTCCACAAGTTATGAATGCTAACAATGATCAAGGCAATTCACAAGCTTGGATTCCTGATTCTGTTCTTCATATCATGCAAATAATACCATTCAAAATATTAAACAAACTTCTCCTTTTGAAGGTCCTCACTAGATCTTTAATGGCAACAGACAAGGTTTATCAATTCATTCTTCTAGTTCTTCGTTACTCGCTTCCTCGCAAAATCCTAGAACAAGTTTTCCTCTCACTAATCATTTACATGTTCCTTCCTTTAATAAAAACTTAATGTTAGAAAAATTTCTCAAGACAACAATGTTTACTTCCATTTCATTCTCACCTCTATTTTGTTAAATCTCAAGTATCCAATAAAGTTTTGCTTCAAGGACATTTTGGATAAGATGGTCTTTATCAGTTTCCTGATCTACACATAGCTTCTTAGTCACAAGATCAGTTTACTCGTGTTGTTCCATGCTTATATACCACTATGTCGAATAAATATATTCATTGTAGTGCTTTTACTTGACATATAAGATTTGGACATCCCAATTTAAATGCTTTGCATCTTGTTCTTCAATCTTGTAATAGTTCTTAATAAAGAATATATGCCATTTTGCTCTGCTTGCTTATGAGTAAAGCTCTTAGACTTCCCTCATAACATTCTTGTACTGCATATAAATCACCTTTTGAACTTGTCTATTGTGATTTATTAATACATATTTCCGCTCCTACTACGTCTTCCAATAATGTTTCCCATTATATATCCCTTGTTGATGCTTATTTAATAGTTGGATATTTCGTTTAAAACGCAAATCTGATGCTTTGCCAAATTTTCAACAATTTTGATCTATGGTTGAAATCCAATTTAATAAAATTAAAGCCATTCAAATTGATTGGTGAGGTGACTTTTGCCCTTTTCATGAGTATTTTGTTTCACTTGGTATTAATCACAGAATTATATCTCCTCATACTCATCACCAAATTGGAGTTGTTGAAAGAAAGCACCGTCTTATTATTGATGAGTTTCACTCATCTCTGCAGTTTATCTCATTAATAGATCATCATCTACATCTTTGAATCTTTCTGATTCACATCTTTTTCAAACTTCACCTGATTATGGATTTCTCAAGGCTTTTGGATGTGCAGGTTTTCCTTTACTTACAATTCTCACAAGTTGGACTTTTGTTCTCAAGAATGTATTTTTCTTTGATATTCAACATCTCACAAGGGTTATAAGTGTTTGTCTCCTTGCAGGATATACATATTTAAAGATGTGCTTTTTCAACAAAACTAGGTTTACATATCCTGAGTTCTTCACACTTGCTTTGCAACCACCTACCTCTACCCAGTTATTTCATATATTATTCCGACTATTTCATAAACTCAACTGCCTGCAACTACTGCACCTTCTTCAGTGCATTCTACTGCCCTTTTATCTATTGATTTTTTGTCACCACCTACATCTCCTTCAATAGTGATGGTTTTCTCAATGATGAAGTATATATGGTTTAGCCACCAAGTGTTGAAGTTGTTGATACTTCTCTTGTTTGTAAACTTCAAAAAGTTATATCTGGACTTAAGCAAGCTCTGCATGCATGGTTTGACCATCCTAAAACAACATAGCTGGAGTTTGGTTTCAAAGACATGAAGTTGTAAATAAAATTGGTTTTTTCATCCCCTTTGATATTACTCTGTTCTATATATAACATAAGCACATTTAAGACTCATCATTACATATTATTTCTAATTACTAAATAATAGGTTGATTAGTAGGCTAACAATAATACTAATAATAGAAAGAAAACAATAACAGATGCCTATGATTGTGATTTGCGTTATTTCCTTATTGACATCCCCCCTCAAAATGATGTAGTTGGTCAAGAACCATCACTTTGTTAACAAGAAATTGGTGACAGGGACAAGAAATGGCTTTGGTGAGAATATCTACAAGCTGAAATTGAGAGCTAACATGAGGAAGAGAGATAAAACAATCATGAAGAGCCTTGCGCATGGAGTGACAATCTACTTCAATGTGCTGATTACAGTCATGAAAACTAGATTGGCAGCAATCTGGATGACACTAGTTTTATCAACATATAGGCGTGGCAATGTGTTGAGGAAAGCAAAGTTTGGCCAACAAGCCCCGAAGCCAAATAATTTTAGAGCAAGCAATAGACATAGCCATGTATCCATACTTAGTGGAGGACTTGGAGACACAGTCTTTCTTTTTACTCTTCCAAGAAACCAAGGCTAGGCCAAGGAATAGGCACCAAACAGAGATAGAACATAGAGTACCCAGGACAACCTACCCAATCCGCACCACTATAAGCAAGCAGAGTAAGACAGGATCTTGAAGAAAAAAAAAATCCTAAATGTGAAGTACCACAGAAGTAATGAATGATACATTGATCAGCAGCCATGTGAAGTTAATTGACTTGTTGAACTGCAAAAGTGATATCCGAATTGGTAATATTCAAATAGTTGAGACCACCCACCAATTGACGATAGAATAAGGGGTCATGAAAAAGATCAACTTTCAACATGCTGATATTTGATATAACTTCGAGTGGGGTACCAATAGGAGCAGTTCACTAAAGGTCGGCCATGGAAACCAAATTGGTGGTATAAGTGGAGAAAGACACCATTAGAGTTTGAATGAACCTCAAACCGCCAGGATTTTTTATATGAAAAGAAGTCTAGAGTTGTTGCTTAATTTGGGTAATGGATGTTGTACCAGATGGTGTCATTAACATAGAGAATAACATTGTCAGCTGTTGTTTTGATGAATAATAAATAAGGGTTGAAGCCAAGAATAGTGGATTGAAACCATATAACGAGCGCTTGAGTTTGCAAACAGCAAAAGAAGCAAACAATCCCAAATGAGGACACATAAATATCTTAAATTAGATCACCATGAAGAAAGACGTTCTTCACATCTATTTGATGAAGTGACCAACTTTTGAAGGTTGCAATAAAGAGGATAGTTCTTACAAGGATCATCATGGCAACTAAGGCAAATGTCACAGCATAATTCATGCCATATTCTTGTTTATACCCAAAGCATGGCATTAGGAGAGCAACGAATAATATCGCAAGTATAATTATCATAGAGGGCCTGAAGCTCATCTTACGTTGCTTTTATCACACCCTTTCCCCTTAGTCTGGGCAGAACATGCAACCGGAACAGAATCAATAACAAGGCCATCATGAGACATGGTCCCTAGAGTCAAAAGCCATTGTTCCTCCCAAAGTAATTTACCAAGACACTCGTCTAAAGATAGGACAAGATGTCCATGCAAAACCTATCAGAAACCGAGACCTAAGCAAGCAACCAAATGCAGATACATTGATGCAGAATCAATGGCAAATGTCATAGTAGACAAGGACAACTGATAACACTATTGTTGAACCAAAAGAACACAATGTTAATGCAAAAGGAAAGGACCATATCTCAATCTTGGAAAGTCGTGATATCATGTCAATAAAATTGGCTTTTTCGTCCCCATTGATATTCCTCTGCTCTACATAAAATATAAGCACATTTATAACAAATCATTACATATTTCTATTTCCTTAATAATAGGTTGATTTGTAGGCTAACAACAGTACTGATAATAGTAAAAAATAATAACGTATGTCCATGATTATGATGTTATTTCCTTATTAACACATGTGTGATCCTTCTTTATTCATCTACAATCATCAATCTTATGTTGTATATATGTTGGTATATGTTGATGAAATCATTATTACAGGCAACTTTCCCTTCCTTCAACATCTTATCCAAAAATGGATTGAGTTTTTTTCTCTAAACCAGCTTGGCAATCTCGATTAATTTTTGGGAATAGAAGTTCGACCCAAATCCAATGGGTCTCTTCTTATGACTCAAACTAAATACATTGAAGACCTTCTTGCCAAGACAAACATGATTGACTAACCCTATTTCTTCTCCAATGATTTCAGGTCGCAAACTCTCTAAATAGGGTATTGATTTCTTGTCTGATCCATCTCTTACGAATCTGTGGTGGGTGGTCTCCAATATCTTAGTATCACTCCACCAAAAATATCTTTCTTTGTTAACAAAATTTGAAAATTTATGTCAAGTCCTCTTGAATCTCATTAGACTGCTATAAAATACATCAATTTTTAAAAGAACTCTTTAATGTGGAATCCAAATTATTCTAGCTCTTTCTAATCAACCTATATTTTTTGGTCCTACTATAGTTTCACGATGGTCACGTAAGCAAACAGTTGTTGCTAGATCCAGTACAGAAACAAACTATCAAAGTCTTGCCTCTACCACCATTGAACTTCTTCGAATTCAAATTTTATTTAGTGAACTTTCTATCCCTCGTTGTGCTCCAGTTGTTTATTATGACAATCTCGATGCTATTAATCTTTCTCCTAATCCCAAATTTACATGTGAAGCCAAAGCACATGGAACTTGATATTTTCTTCGTTTAAGAAAGAGTGCTTGATATTTGGCCTTGTAGAAGATCTTTGAAGATAGCATTTCAAGTTTAAAGTTTGAATTTCCCTCTTCGCTTTCTATTTGGATTTTCAGCCAAATGCTTAGAAGAGTCTAGAATTTATTTCTTCATTTAGGATTTATTTCTTGTACATTTCATTTGAATTTTTCAGATGGCTTACTAATAGCAATTTCCTCCTCTTGTAATTCACTTAGAGTCATGAAATTTTAGAGTTTAGACACCTATGAGCCTGATCTTCTATCTTTGGAGTCTTATCTTGAATTCTTTGGAGTCGAGTAGTGATTCTTCCTCAGTGCTTATCTTGAAGATGAAAATGGATCTTCAACTTCAAGTTGTGTGCCTTGCTTCTTCCATCTTCTAAGTGTTCTTTCCCTTTTCTCCTTGATCTTGTTATTTACTTCATGTTCTTATATATTCCAGCCCCTTCTTGTTATTCATTCAGTCATATGCTCTTAATTCCATTCTTTAGCATTTCTTAGTTCCTCTTTGTGTTCTTATTCTTTGCATGTTCATCTATGTTGTTTAAAATCTCTGATTCAAATGTCTTGTGTCTGAACTTGCATTCTTAAACTCTTCTACATGTGCTAAGCTGCCAATGCACACTTGATTTCTAGCAGTATGGAGGAATGATTGGGGCATCGGATTAGAAGCACATGGTTTCTACTCCTTCCACTCACCCACGGATGTTCTATTAATCACCATCTTAGGTCATCTTAGCTTGAATAAATTCAAGGTCACAGCCTTTCCAAGTTGCAGCCCTAGCGAAAAGAATACAATGAACTACTCTAGCCAAAAGAAAAAACAAATAACTGGAATGATAAATTATTAACGATAAATACATAAATATTATAGATACATCGGAATTGTAAATAAATTTTAAAAACATGTATTTTTTCATATACTGATGGCTATTGGCATAACTTAGCAATTTCTTCAAGAAAGTATACTCCAAACCCCATTGATTAAAGAAGTAGTTTCATGGAAGTATGTACTTACCTCAAAGATAAAAGTACATATTCCCATTGCAGGGCTAGCAAATAAGCCAAATGAAAAGACAGTTGACCTGCAATGAAATGGAAATTTGGATAACTAAGATACAGATACATTGACCCTAATACTAAATGTGAAAACCACAAACATTTAGTTTGCTCTATGCTAACTTTTATAAATATTTAAACAGCAAGCAATATGCACTTTAATATCCAACAACCACTCTTGTTATCTACTACACTATAAATCAATTACATGCAATCTCACTTCATAAATATAGTTAATGAAAAAGAAAGCCTTCAAAGTCAAAAACATATAACAATAATGAACCAACTTAAAAGATTTTGCGTGTTAGTAGAAGATTAGAATCCATTTTAATAAGGTCAGTTGCTAATAACAAAATCTCATCAGTGTGCTCTGAGAATGTTTCCACATTACATTAAGTAATCACAATTTCATATTTACGTAAAAATTTAAAAGCTAAAATACGTTCAGGCAGAAATAAGCTACATTCAACTTTCAATTTTGGAGGCATTTGGAAAATGCTTTTGAGTAGCTTCATTTGGACTTAAGAAAATAGCTTTACGAATTGTAACTCCTATGAGCTATTTTTAGGAAATTTCCAAAAGCTTCTTGGTGAAACTTATGAAACATAAACATCTTCTTAAGCTTAGTCTAGGAAGCTTCATGGTTATATTTATGACATACGCTCTTATGTAATAAAAGCTTATGATTGCTCAAGCCTTAATACTAACTTGTAATATTAGGATTGCCCAAGCTTTATTAGAACTACACATTGTACTTATCTATACTTGATGTGGGAAAAACACACCTCCTCAAAGATGAAATTAAGGCAATCTTAAAAATTTTGTATTTCAATGTAACTCAACCTTAAAGGTTAGATCACACTGAAGGTTGTCCCCAACATATATACTCTATTTAAGTTATAACACTAATTGACATGAGAGAATGATCCCTCTTCTACAAATGAGAACCTTCTTCACGGACTGAGAACCCTAAGTTGTGAAATGCATTAGAGAATTAGCCTTCTCTATCGCCAAGTCTCCTTAGAGTCACCTATGATGATAACTTACTTCAACGTCCTAAATTGCAGTAGTGACGTAAGCTCCAATGACCTAAACCTTACAACCAAGTTTTTTTCTCCATTTTATTTCTTCTTTTTTCTTCTGTGTTTTTCTTTTGTTTTATCCTTGTTTGTTTTTTTGTCCTTTTGTCCTCTTTACACATGTTCTTCTTCATCTAGTTGGAGCTCTATTTTTATAGTTCTTTGTATGTGTTTTTTTAATTCCAAAACCAATTATTTGTTTCCGGTTCTAAAGTTTACTTACAAAATATTGTTCCCAATTACATTCCAGTTATAGGATAATATCAAGCACTCAAAACCAAAGCAACCCGTCCTCAAATTAATAAATTAAATATTAGGGTTTTTATGCATTATTTTTAAGACTTTACGTGATGACAATCATGAGTAGTTTAAAAATCTTATGAAGTTAGTTTGCCATTATGTTAGTTTTAATTTGTTTGTCATTTTTTTAAGCATGTATGTGTGCATATAAATTTGTACAAATTTGTTTGCCATTACTTTCTGCCATAGACAACAACATCATCTATGGTATTTATATGGTAGATTTTTGGCTTTGTAGTTATGTTAGAATCATACATATAATAATTGATGTAATCATAATCAATTAGGTTTATACTATATTTATGTTATTAATCTAAAAGAGGGTAACCCTATAACATGTTCTCTCTCCTATAAATTGAATAGCTATGTTATGGTCTAAACACACGGAAGTGAGGGGGAATGTAGTCATGGAGAAGAGTACAGGTGGTATATCCCAATGCCATAAATTGATGAGATAAATTATCACGTGGATTCTCACTACGAAGAGAGCATACAGAAATACCAAATTGGGTTTTCATTTCATGATAAAATTTCTAAGATAAAATAATTTGGAACTAGTTTTCATTAACCATAACCAACATACAATGCAAAAGGTATCAATAGATGGAATAAAATATTGTAACAAAATATTTAAAATCAGTCAGAGTAACAACACGAGAAGTACCTTGTATTCTAATAATCTAATAATCAAGTAGAACTCAGATAAAAATAAACAGAACTGAAGAAAACTAAGGCTTAAACCATCCAGGAACATAACACTTAAGATTTGATCAATATGAAAATCCAAAAGCACTAAAAATATAATCTTACAGAGGCTGATCGCATGCCTTAGCTCCAGCCCTGATAAGACAGTAACTAGTTCCACCCATTATTGATGAAAAGAGACCCAATAGGATTGCAAATATATGATGACCTGTCTTAGCATATGCAGTGCTAGCTTCCTTAGCTTTGACTAATTGTCCTGTAAAATTTAAATTATTTAATTAGGAAGAGTAGTTAAAGTATATCTACTATTCTCTTGAACCTAGATGATGCAGGCTATATTGCCTGCAATCAATTACCAACTAGACAAAATATTACCTCAGACCTCCTGTAACAAACAGGTCAAAGGCATGTGGGTAGTCTTTTCTCTATTTTATTAAAGTGGGGCACATAAAATGAAAGTCAAGAAAATTTGGCCGATAAATTTGAATTTAAAACCCAATGTATTCTTAAGTCTAAATTACATGTAAGAATATTATAGTTGAAAGGAACAAGCATACCGATAAAATAATACAAAGGAAAATGCAAGACTAAGAAACGGAAACAACTATTGTACCTTCTGTAGCAAGCATTTCTCGGAAGAAGAACAACACACCAAAGAAACAGCAGGCAAGACCTGAACAACAGCAGCTTTGAATTAATTAATCATTACTTGCAATTGATAACAAATGCTTACTTTTATACATATTAATTGTCCTTGTATATGTGGCGTAATATGAAGTTTATACTTTTAACTTCAGAATTATGAAATAATTAAGAATTTTCGATTTAGTTCGTTTTCTAGAGTAGGTCATAAATATCTTATTACAAGTTGACTTGTTAAGAATTTATATACAAATATAGGTTGTCATTGCTTGAATTTTGAAGTCTGACAAACTTGTCCAAGTAGAATGAGGTAATGGGGTGCCCTATTTAAGATTTAGTACGCCAACAAGGTTCAGTTGTCTTTGGAGCATCCATAAAAGTATGAGTTCAGTGTTTCAAGTTTGCCATCATGTTCTAACCCATCTTGTACGAAGATATCTGAATTGTATAAACAGAAAGATGATACCAAATATAAGATCTTATAATTTTGTTTCACATAATTACAATTAATATCTTACAGTTAACAGTTTGCAAACTGCTTTATAAACCGGAAATAACATTGCAATAATTTAGGCTAGAAGTATGGAAGTAATTCATAATACAGACAAGTAATGGAGAAAAGGTATTGAAAATAATTAAGAGAAAATCAGAATTTAAAGTTTCTCTCCATTCATAAATTTAAAATAGAAGGTAATTTAAGAGCAGAACAGTCACAGCTTACTTGCAATATCAGCAACTTTTAATTTATCATGCAAAAAGACCCTGGCCATAATTGAAGCCATAATAGGAACTGTTGAATTCAATACAATGGCCTGAGAGAAAGGCAACCTTTGAGAGCTGAAAAAGAGCACATTCTTTTATTACAATAATTGCAACCCATGAAATCCTCAATGAGCAGAAAAATAAATTCAAATACTATAGATCACAATGAAATTGTTATAATTCAAAAAATAAAGAGTTAATCCTATATAATCAAGAATATCTACATTAAATATGCATTATTACCAACGATTTTATTTATTTCCATATCATATCTTTGTTATTAGAGGATATGAAATATCTTCTATTTATTGTATTGATTAATTTTTCTCCAATAAATAAAGCGTCCATGTTGTTTTAGGAACACACTATTTCAGCTCAATGTTGCCACAGCCATGACTGCCACGAACATTGCATTTAGAAATAGGTGGGCGACTGAAATTTCCACGAGCACAGATGCTGCAGTCTTGCAAGCTTGAAGAGTTAGGGTTCACATATGATTGTGAGTACTTTACCGAAGGAGTTGTATGTGTTTTGACATTATGAGTCTCCAGGTTTGGATAAACTTTGAACTCGAGCTATCAAATGTGTCATTTTAGGATAGTCTTGTCTTCAAAAAAAGGTATTGATGTTATTCACTTGACACTAAAAGATATTACATGTCTACAAGTGTCACCTTTTTTGAAGAAACTCCTTTCTTCTCTTCCTCCACACGAGATGTTAACGTTATCCACCAGGTCTTGTCTATGCCTTTATTTGAGCCTTGCATATCCTACTCCTAATACTATTCCAACGTCTCCGAATAATTCAAATTCTTCTCATTAGCCCAATTCACTTGGACCATCTCCTTCTCTTATCACCTCCCAACAACTAACTCCAACGATAGGTCCAATACCACATGGTGAGTCCTCTTCATCAAGTGTTTCACCATCGTTGTTCCATACAATGTTTCCTGAAGGTTCCAATTGACCTATTTCCCTTTTAAAAGGTACTCGATCCACACACAATCCTCATCCTATATACAATTTTCTAAGCTATCATCGTTTGTCCCCCTCCTCTTGCTCTTTTATCTCCGTATCTTCCATTACAATTCCTAAAAATGTGAAAGAGGCACTTGATCATCTTGGATGGCAACAAGCCATGATTGATGAAATGCAAACTCTTGAACATAATGATACACAGGACTTGGTTCCTCTTCTACCTCAAAAGAATGTTATTGGTTGTCACTGGGTTTACGCCATTAAAGTTGGGCCAAATGGTGAAGTTATAGCCTCAAACCTAAATTAGTGGCCAAAGGATATACCCAGATCTATGGCCTTGATTATGGTGATATGTTTTCTCCCATAGCCAAAATGACTATTGTCCTCTTCTTTTCCATGGTAGTTATACGTCATTCGTCTCTCCATCAATTAGATATCAAAAATGTTTTCTTCATGGTGATCAAGAAAATGATATTTACATAAAGCAACCGTTGGTTTTGTTGCTCAGGGGGAGTCTGGCTTGGTTTGTAAGTTACATTTATCACTCTACGGTCTCAAACAATCTCCTAGTGCTTGATTTGGATAATTCAATCACATTGTTCAAAATTTTGGAATGAAATGCAGTGAGACAGATCATTTAGTTTTATATTGTCATACCTCGCTTGGAAAATGTGTTTACTTAAATGTGTAAGTTGATGACATAGTTATTACACGAAATGATGCTACTAGAATTTCACAACTAAAGGAACACTTATGTAATCACTTTCAGACCAAAGATCTTGGAAGTATGATACTTTCTAAGCATGGAAGTGGCTCAATCAAAGGAAGGCATTATAGTTTCTCAGAGGAAATATACTTTAGATATCATGAAGGAAACATGCATGATTGACTGTAGACCAATAGATAGCCCTATGGATCCAAACCAAAAGTTATAGCAATTCAAGGTGAACCTCTCTTGGACCTAGAGATATATACAAGACATGTTGGGAAACTTGTTTATCTCACTATTACTAGACCTGATTAATGTTTTGTAGTGGATGTTGTCAGTCAGTTTATGCAAAATCCTTGTATTGATCGTTGGAATGCTATCATCTTTATCTTAAGATACCTCAAAAAAGGCTCCAAAACAAGGTTTTTTGTATGAAGATAAAGGGAACACCCAAACTTTTTGGTATTCTGATGTTGATTGAGTAGGACCTCGTATGGATAGACACTCCACTACAAGGTATTGTGTTTTCATTAGAGGAAACATTATTTCTTGGAAAAGCAAGAAACACAATGTGGTTGCCCGATCTAGTACTAAAGCTGAATATAGGACAGTGGCGTCTCTCACTTGTGAACTTGTATGAGTCAAACAATTTCTTCAAGAACTAAAATTCTTTGAGAACCAACAAATGAAGATGTATTGTGATAACCAAGCCGACTGTCATTTTATTCGGTAAATATTGTTGTCCAAGGAAATTTGTACTAAATTTGTCGAATCCAATGATCAACTTACAAATGTGTTAACAAAATCCTTAAGGACCTCGGATTGAATTTATTTGTTCCAAGCTTGGTACATACAATTTGTATGCTCTAGCTTGAGGGGGAATGTTAAAATAGGTATTAAATATAGGTAGTAAGTAGTTGTATTGGAAAACTGTTATATGTTACACCTATGAGTTGTTTACTTAATAGCATTAATTACCTAGGTATAGACCTTTTCTTGTACCTTTGGGTGTTCCTGATGTAATTCCCTTCTATAAATAACAAATATCAATTGAGAGATAATCAATCTCTTAAGCTCTTTTTATCATATTTTCAGTCTTAAGTATTATATTGATTCCTTTTTCACTTATACAAAGTATCCATGTCTTATAAACACGTGATTTCATATGAATGTTCCTCTCTTTCCTAGAGTTTAATAGAAATAAAAGGTTGGAAAGGAAGAAGCGAGTTGCACTAAACTCTATTTATTAAGCAAATTATTGGTGATATCAAATTACGAATGAAAGTTTTACAAAATTTAGTATGAAGAACATTGTCTTTACATATTATTAGTCACAACTTGCATGATTAGTTACAAAATGCAATTCAAATCCTTTTGCTAAAGCCTTTATTCAATTTTGTAGTTCTAAGAATTAGTGCAATAACCGATCAAATCCAAGAGCTTTATAATATATATCGTGTATGAATAACTAAACATTAAGAAAACAATATCATCCAGTATCATCAAATAACATCCTAAAAGTACGTTAAAATATTCTAAAATTATGACAATTTTATAATAATAGAAAGATAAATACTGAAGGGGTAAAGTCCAGTAGAGAAAAAATCCCAAAAGGACAAATGAAATGCTGAAAAGAATTAAAATTGAGAGGAAAAAATCTATGACCACTTACCAATATATAAAACTTGACATTGATATACATCCCGTAAGGGCCCTTAAAAGTAAAATGATTCTAACTTGGGATGTTCCAAATATTGGCTGTTCACTCCTTCTCAACCACAAATATGACAGTATCAAGGTAATTGCACATCTTGTAAAAGCAGTCTCAAACAAAGGAATTGCCTGAACTGCCAAATCAAAATTGTTATTGCAAAAATTAAAATGGGAAACACTTAAATAGAATTGATAAGTAAAAACAACAGCTGTAAATCTTGGAAATATATCTTAAATTTAACTCAATAGATAAATAAAATGTACATTTTAAATTTAATAGAGTATTTAAATAAAAAATATAACAAAAACTGATCAAATTAGAAGGTATAACTAAGTATGTCAAAATTCTTAAGATGCAAAACTATATTATTGAGAAAGATTACAAGAGTCTTGTGTTGCATGCACTGTCTGTTTGAATACCGCTTGAGTCCGTTACTAATACTTAAGATGCAAAATCCATATATTGAGTATTAACTCAAACAGTATTCAATATTTAATAACTGATGTATGATTCAGAGATGTAGCTCAAAAAAATAGTTATATAGTTGCAATCTGCAAATAAATACATTAGTTGTTGACAGGGTTCAAAATTTATGGCTGCATCACAAGATGTGGCTAGAACATCTCATCTGTGATTGCATCAGATTGTGATTGAAGAGCATATTGTTCATAGTTGACATAGTCCATCCACGACAGGCACAACACAACCATGCCCAGTTCAAAACCATGGACATGGGTAAATGCAGAGGGGTTTGAGTGGTTAGAGGGTAATCTTAGGCTAATTAATTTATATCCCTGAAGCTTGTGCAGTGAAAACTAATATTGATGTAATTCAATTTATCAGATTAATGAGTATTGGAGAAAATGAAATGAGCAGAGGATAAATTTAAAGTTTACCTTCTCCCTGCCCCTTCCCAAGAAGAAAGTATGATAAAACTAAAAAGTTTAACACCAAGGAAATTCACAGTCAGAATTGCTTGCTACTTCCAACAAAATACTTTTTCCATTGGTTGTTACCATTATTCTGCAAATGCATTGCATGTATATTCGTATATTCGTGTGATCCTCCAAATTTGGGGCACACAGCAAGATAAAGCGCACAGCAGACGGGAGGAGGTGCAGATCGTAGCTGAATTGCACGGTTGTGAAATCCTGGGATCATGTGCCACATACATTCGTTTCCGTTTGAGCAGCTAGAGTTCAAGAGCCCATTTGTTGACTAAAAGACCCAACCCAACCCGAAAATGAAGTGCAACCTGTATGGCCCTTTTGTTCCGCTATGGTTCCCAACCCATTCACAAATAAAAAAAAAAGCAAACTACTCTTGCCGGTCTGCGCACTCTAGTGTTAGCAATAATGCTGCTGTCAAACAACCATCACCATCGCTGTCAACAGCCATCGAAGCGCTTGCTGCCGCTGATGCTAGCTTCACAGTTGTTGGCCATCGCAGCATTCACTGCAATCCTCATCGGTATTGCCTTCATTGTCGTCTCTGCACATTCTATTCTGCTCTGTATTTTCTTCTTAATGCTTTACTCTTCTTGTCAGAGTGTTTTCTCTTCTTGTTGGAGAGTGCTCTTTGTTCTTACTAGAAGGTGTTCTGTTTTGTTTAGAATTTGGAGAAAACAATGACATGAGCTGAAGGTGGTTCAAGTCACATTATTAGAAGAGGAAGTGGTATTAGAGGATTAAATCCTACATGGAGTAATTGTGCTTCAATTGATGGGAAAACAAGCAATGTGGAGGGTAAATATTGTGAGAAAGTATAAACAGGAGCAATTTATCTATTGAAACATCATTTAGCAGGAAATTTGAAGGATGTTGGGCCATGTATATTAGTTCCTAATGATGATAAAAAGTTGAAGTTGGATGTCGTTTATCAGTTACAGCAAAATTTGATTAAAAAGTAAAATTCAGAGAATTTAAGGGGTGAGTATTGTAGGTGATTCAGAGGATGCTTGGAAAAAACTAACGCATGAAAAATAGAGTTATGATGACTCATTAAGTATTTTCAAGAAATGGGGAGTGAGAAGTCAAACTACTATCATGTCATTTTCAAGAAAAGTGAGGGGTATGCGTGTCAAGAAATTGCCTTATTTTTTACAACAACTCTATACCATTTAATGTAGGCAAAGAGTGAAGAGTTCAAAAGGATGCTTGAGTTAGCTGTCAAACATGGTACTCGATTTAAGTCGTCACCATACATTGAAATTAGGGTGAAATATATGAAGCAAAAGGTTGGATAGACCATTCAGAAATTGATGAACATAAACTGTTTTGGAAGAAAAATGGGTGCACAAAAATGACAGGTGGATGACCCGATAGGAAGACAATGACTATACTTAATTTTTTGGTAAATAGTACCAACGGGATTGTTTAATGTCTTTTTGAAGTCTAATAATGCTTTGACATATCTAATACATATGATGATGATGGATGATGTTGTCAAGGAGGTTCGGGGAAGGAAATGTGATCCTAATTCTAATTGGCAAAAAAAGACAGAAGTTTTATTGGACACCATGTACAATGCAGCTCATTACATTAATTTAATGTTCGGAGATTTTGAGAAGAAAATACCACTTCATCAAGAGACAATGGCGAGTGCTAAAAAACATCACAACCCACATTTATTAAAGAACAAATCTTATTACCTTACTGCACAAATTTACTAAAGGAGCATATTTGTTAAACCAGCTAATACCCGTTTTGTCACTTCTTAATTGACTTTGGGATGCTTGAATGAAAACAAATGATCACTTGTTAGGACGTTCACATCCAAGGAGTAGCAATCTCGTTAATTTGTAAACACTAGAGATGGAGGGCTTCTAGAAAATTTGACATTGGATGAGAGGTTTTGGAAAAATATTTTGAATTGCATGAGGAGTGTTCTTCCCCCACCTAAGGTGTTGCACATGGTGGATATAAATCAGAAACCAACCATGGGATTTATTTATGAAGGAAAAGATATTGCTAAAGAGAAGAGAAGATACAAAGTCTCTTCAATGGAGTTAGAAAAAGGTAATAATAACTAATTACCTTCACTTGTTTGAATTTTTAATTTATCTTTTAGAATTATAGACTTTCTTTGGATTTTTAATTACCTTAAATACATTCTATTAAGGCATGGATGAGTCTAATGATGATAATATGCAAGTCTTAATCTTATACTCTTGCCAATGACATCCAAGTTCTGATAATAACAAACAAGACAATTTGGTTCATCTAAACTAGAAAAGCATCACACGAAATGAATCACAAGATGCAGGTGTCATCAAAGTTGGACGAGCCTCAAAAGAACAAGAAGCAAGTATACAAGCATCACACGATATGCTACAAGACCAAAAGAGTCTTACTAGTATTAAACTGCAAGAAGCAGACAATGTACATGCGCCCAACAATGTACATACGTTAGATGAAGCACACACATCAGACAAAGACCAAGCACTAGATGTTCATCTAGTTCTAGACGTTGTCCAACTCCAGACGCAACAATGTACATACATTAGATGAAGCACACGCATCAGACAAAGACCAAGCACTAGATGTTCATCTAGTTCTAGATGTTGTCCAACTCCAGACGCAAACCGTGTAGAATAGACACAAAATAGTATGATAAACTTAAAAGTTAAACACCAAGGAAACTCACAATCAGAATTGCTAGCTACTTTCAACTAAATACTTTTTTCATTGGTTGTTTCCCTTATTCTGCAAATGCATAATGTCAAGCAGAACCTACAACATACCATGCAGAACAGCAGAACATTACCAGAAAATATATTGGTAAGAACCCCCATGAGAAAGTAGATGGTAGATGAGAGAGCCATACAAAGTAAACCAGAGTATCTGGACCCTTTCCACACCCACAATATAAAATGAGTGAAAGAAGGTGTCTCAGACTCAAGTAATCTTGTCACCTCATTCTGCAGTAAAATATAAGGCAAAGAAATTAACTCTACTTCATTGTTCACTTTGGTTGTATTATCTATTTTATTTTCTCTTTTTAAGAGGAACACAACAAACCAACTTTCCTTTAGTCTATAATAATAAATACAAACCCACACAAGAATCTAGTATAGACAAAATTTGTTTCAAAGCAAATTTGCAGTTTACTCACCCACAAGTATAAAACCCCCATCCATTACATTACATTACACATCAGTCCTGTTTTATTCAATTTATTGTGCTTCTAGACATATAGTAAGGTATGAAGCCAGTACTTGAGATTGAATTTTATTATAGGTTTCTGGTTCAAAGCAAATTATAAGTACAACAACACATCAATATACCAAAATTTTATAGTATCCATGATATTTAATGTCATATTATAGAAATAAGGTGCAAATCTTTTATAATCAAGAGTATTTAGATTATAAATGTATAACTAAGAACCTTTTTATTTATTCCCACATAATACCTTTATTATTAGAGGATACCATATCTCCTCTATTTATTGTATTGATTTTGTTTTCCCAATATAAATAATTACTTGTGTTGTTTCACAAATACATAGTTTTAGCTTATTGTCTTTCAATTTCTTATAGTTTAACATGGTACTTAGGGTCTTTTTCAAAACCGTGTTCCCCGATAGATCCACAGCCTCTTAAGTTCATGTGCACCCTTCTGGGGCCATCTTTGACAAGTTTTTCAATGACTTTCATCTACTCCGACGAGCTCAAAGTTGGGATCACAATGAGCTGATCTATCAAACCGTACATACCGAGATAAACCACCCATCCAAGTGCCCTCACGAATGTCATCTCTCTCACAGCTCTACAGCTCCCTCCGGAGCATGTGTGGTGCCTGACATGTCGCTTCCTTCATGCCACCCAACCCTTATGGTAACGACTTCGTAGGAGTTCGTTTGGTAATTTGATCAAATTTTATCTCTCGATTTATTTCATTATTTTTTCAAATTAAAAAATGTCTTCCAACATCCAATCAACATTAAAATAGATTCTCATTTTTTTCTAACAATATTTTTAGTATTGAGAAGATAGATGGGTCAAATTATTCAAATTCGGCTTCCAAAATCGGATTATGGTTAGGTGGATTGGGACACAAATCTCATCTCACTACCATTGAATTTGTTCCTACAAAAGAACATGAACACTAGACAAAAGTTGATTTTCAACTATGTAATGTTATCAAATCTACTATCGACACCTCACTCAAACCTACTTTTTGTCCACATGCGAGCATGCATTAGTTTAGAGTGAGGTTCATACACTTCGTGCTCCACAATTATTTGAGGGCCCTGTGTATTCCATATATTGGGCAGATTCATGTTGCCTTACATGATTTTAATGAGCTCCTTCCCCCATCTACGAAGAAAGAAACTTGAGAACCACAATACGTTTTTCATGACATCAATCTTGTATAATAGCCTAGAAGAGTATGCTGCTAACCATGATCAAATTTTCAGATCACCAATAAACCATACTATGGCTTCTATATCATTTGCACTCCTTTGTATTCCTCCAAAGTTAAACACAGGGATACATACTTTATTAGCAGGGGACAATACAACATTGGCATCTCAGAGTAATACTTTTGGACGTTTTCACATAGGTAATTCCAACAATTTCCCAAAATGCAAGCATTGTCACCACATTGGACATACCATTGATAAATGTTGGAAGTTGCACAGAAACCCCCTTGTTCAATCAATATTGCCTAGGCTTCTAGTATTGAGTCACATGTTTCTCCTATATTACCTGGCCTCATATAACTTCAACAACAAATGAAGACTCTATTAGAATAGATCTTAAATAAGCTTTATTGCTTTGTGTTATACCTAGGAATCTAGGTATGACCTTTCCTATTCTTTTATCTTCCGTCTCATTTATTGTATTTGAACGTCATTATAAATATGAGAACCTATGAGAGGACAATTAAGCTCTCTAATATATCTTTTCCTTTCTATTTATCTCAAGTTGGTATCAAAGCAAGTTGATCGTACTCTGTCTGTCTGGAAAAGAAAACGTTGTCTGGGCATTGTAAGTCGTCATCAGTCGCTATTTGCGTTGTTGTTTTGTCTTTTACAATTGGTGTTGGAAGTCAATCCTTGCAAAATCCTTGTATTGATCATTGGAATGTTGTCATTCGTATTCAAAGGTACCTCAAAAAGGCTCCAAGATCTTGAGGTGTATGCAGTGAGGCAAATCATTTTGTTTTTTCTTGTCATACCTCTCTTGAAAAATGTGAAAATGTGTACACTTAATAGTGTATGTTGATGATAAAGTCATTACAAGGAATGATGTTGTTAGAATCTCTCGGTTAAAGGAATACCTATGCAATCATTTTCAAACCAAGGATCTTGGAAGTCTCAAATATTTTTTGGGCATTAAAGTAGCCCAATCAAAGGTATTATAATTTCTCAAAGAAAATATGCTCTAAATATCCTACAAGAGATAGGTGTGATTGATTGTAAACCAGTGGAGTGTCCTATGGATCCAAACCAAAAATTAATGGCAGAATAGGGAGAAGCTTTCTCTGATCCACAAAGATATAGAAGACTGGATGGAAAACTTATTCGGCTTACCATTACAAGAGCAGATTTGTCTTTTGCAGTTGGTGTTGTGATTCAATTCATGCAGAATCCTTGTATTGATCATTGGAATGTCGTAATGTTGTCATTTGTATTCTAAGGTACCTCAAAAAGGCTCCAGGACAAGGTCTACTTTATGAAGATAAGGGGAATACTCAAATATCTGGATTTTGTGATGTTGATTGGGTAGGTTCGGGTAGGTTCTCCTATAGATAGACGCTTGATATTGTGTCTTCATTGAAGGAAATATTACTTCTTGGAAAAGCAAGTAGTTGTCAGATCAACTATTAAAGCTAAGTATTGGGCAATGGCATCTCTCTCGCTTGTGAGCTTGTATGGGTAAAACATTTCCTCCAAGAATTAGATTTCTGAGATTTAGCAAATGAATATGTATTGATAACCAAGTTGCTCTCCACTTTGCTTCCAATCCAATGTTCCATGAGAGGACTAAATATAGAAATTGGTTGTCACTTTATTCGGGAAAATGTCACTTTATTATGAAAAAAGTTGTTGTCCAAGGAAATTTATACTGAGTTTGTTGAATACAATGATCAACTTGCAAATGCATTAACAAAATCCTTGAGAGAACCTTGGATTGAATTTATTTGTTCCAAGTTTGGCACATACAATTTGTCGTGGTGACAAACAATGATAATTCATTTGGTTGTTTCTCGCAATCTTCTTCCTTGGTTGTTGGGTCTTTCACTTTGGTGCAACTGATCATATATTTGGTAATCATTCTCTTCCTTTACTAATAATAACAACTTGCCTTCTATCATTGTTATCAATTGTTCAAAAATACAAGCTTGCAACATTGGCACTACCCAACCCCTATGATCTCTTACTATCGACTCTATTCTTTATGTACCTAACTACCCATTTAAATTACTTTTTGTCACAGAATTGACCTAATTCCATGACATTATCTTCACCTTCACTAAAAATAATGCTACCTTGAAGGATTGGAAATCTGGTAGGATGATTGGTGTCGAATGTGAGTCATATGGCCTTTACTATCTCTCTCCATCATCATCGGCATGTACATCGGCGATCTCTCCAATGATGATTCATGCACAATTAGAACATCCCGAGTTGACTAATTTGCAGACGATGGTGTCACGTTTAAAACATTTGTCTAGTTTGAATTCTTAACCATGTCAGTTAGAAAAAAACATATTTGCCAATCATTTTCTAAGTCTTACTAAGCAAGAGCTTCGTCTCCTATCTTAGGTCACTTTGATATTTGGAGCCCTTCTCACTATACTCCTTCTAGTTTTATCTATTTTGTTACCTTTATTGATGCCTATTCTAGATGTACTAGAATTTGATTAATGAAAAATCAACCAGTAGTATATTCTATCTTTAAAACTTTTCTAATCAAATTAAAACACAATTTGAAAAAGTGATTTGAGCGTTTTCCTCTATTTATTATATTGATTCTATTTTTTTCTATATAAATAAAGCACCTCTACAGTCTAAAAACACAGTTAAGTCCAATGTCTCTCTATTTCTTATCATTTCAATTTTATTATAACTTTCTGGTTCAAAGCAAATTATAAGTGTGACGACACATCAATGTACCAAAAGATTTACAATTCTGAAACATATTCGTAATGTAATATATAACCCAATAAAGAGTTCATTAGCAGGACTACAGTACAAGCACATGTACAACTTGAGTAGGATTTTAATAAACTAATAATTATTTACAAACTACATATATCTCATTGCAATCTCAATGTTCATCTTCGTCACTCCGCTATTCACCCTATCATGTGCAGGAATACCCTTACAAACTTACGTATTCCTACATGACCCAAAACACCTGCATACTACAAACCCATCAGAAAAAAAAAATATAGATAATAATCTACATAATGATCCCCGATCCAAGTCATCACTAAGCCAACTTCAAATCATCACTAACAAATAACTCAAATTGAGTAATCCCTACGTAATGTAGCCCATTCACAGAATGTTATAATTATAAGTAAATGTGAATTTTAAAAGGTCTCGTTAAAATCTATAATTATGCAGTAATGGGCGTCAAAGTTTGTGACAGTGAATTGAATTGAAAAAAAACTAGGAAAGTTCAATTTATTTTCAATTCTTCATCACAAGCAATATGAGAGAGAAAGTACTCTGGGTTTTGTGCGAGGGTAAGAAGCAGTGAAGATGTTGATCTTGGGTCTCTCTGGGGAGAGAAGAGGGGCAATTTGGTCTTTGTCGTCGGAATCGGCCTCGGCATCAGAAGAAGGTGCTGATACATCGCGCACGATGAGCTCAACCACGTGATCTGATGCGTTGTTGGATTCAGAGGATGCCGTTGCCATTAGCGCATTCAGATTTCACAGAAACAAATATAAAAAGCTGAAAGCGAATAGAAGGTTGGTGTTGCTCTGGTCAAGGAGAAGAAGAAGAAACTTCAAACTCAAAAAGCCACCATGAAAAAGACAGACGAAGAGACAATGGTTAGAGAGAGACGGCCAATGAGTGTTACTTGTTGATCGTGGCGTACCCGTGCATTCTTACGTGGCAATTACTTCCTGCACCCCATTATTTGTTTCCTACACCTCATCAATTTTTTAATATCTCATTCCTACCTTTGTCATTTTTATACGAGAATGGTGTAATAGCATTGAAGGTAGAATAGTTAAAATAATATTTTATGTTTAGATAAGAATAATTATAGTCTAAATAATAATTTGTGTTTAATCAAGATTGAGGTAATTATTTCTTGCATCCTCACATTTGCTTCTTGCACCCATCTTGATAATACTATAAATGTCCTTGCCAGAATATATAAAGGGAAAGTGGATGCTTAGTGGTGCAGATGTTTTTCGACGAATGTAGTAGTGGGTACAACAACGAAAGCTTCTCCGGCAATATCATCGTGAGTGGGAGGTAAGTGGTTTCTCTTTTTGCATGGTTTAGGGGTTGGTGTAGGGGTGTAGAGTACGTAGGTTTTCTGAGATTTTGTTTCACCAAAATGGGTTACAAAAAATGAAATCTGGAATAGGATGGGGGTGGCTGAAATGCCTTACGAAAAATGTATTATGTAGAAGCTTTTTGTGTTACAGAAATCGATTTCCAAAAGTGGGAGTGTGAAGACAAGTGCTTACGAAAAACTTATTCCGTAAAAGCAGAAGGTGATTACGGAAAATGTTTTTCGAAAGAGAACTTTGTTGTTACGAAAAAGGTTTTCCGTAGAAGGTTTATGTATTAAGGAAATAATTTTCCGGAAGAGGGGGTGAGAGGACGAGTGCTTACAAAAAATCTTTTTTGTAGAAGGAGGAGTTGCTTACGAAAAAATATTTTCTGTAAGAAGACTTTCCTGTTACGAAAAACCTTTATCGTAAAAGGAGAAGTGCATTAGGGAAAACGATTTTCGTAAGCAACTTCTCCTTCTACGGAAAAGGTTTTCCATAATAAGAAAGTCCTTTTACGGAAAATATTTTTCGTAAGACACTTCTCCTATTACGGAAAATGTTTTTGGTAAGCCATTTTCTTAGTTTTGATTTATTTGTGTTGAAGTTGTTATTTTTATGCAAAAAGACCATAGATATAAATTTGTTCACCAATATTTCAAATGATATGGACATATGGTGTAGGGTTAGCGATGATGTTGATATGTGACAATCAAATAATGGTCATGCAATAAGTAATGATAGCATGGTCGATGCATACAATAATGCTTTTATACTGATAAGGTAAACTTTTAATGCAAAAAACAATTTTAAACGATAAATACATGACAAGTATTAGAAGAACAAAGTTGATTGTTTTGATATGTTTAAGTATGTATTTGCTTCTTGGGATGATTTGTTGAAGCGGGCAAGAATGATTGGTTATAGCTTTGGGTTTGTGGTTGTTTATATTAAGGCCAGATATTGCAAATGGACAACGAGGAAGGAAGACATATGTTCTTTTGGGTTGCGAAAGAGAAGGTAAATACAGGCGATATAAGAAGGATTTAGATGTTACTGAGAGTGGAAGCAGGAAATGTGATTGTCCATTTAGACTAAGATGAAAATCGGTCAATGATGGATTTTGAAGTTACTTTGTGGGTCTCACAATCATGACTTGGCAGAAACTTTGGTGGGTCATCTATATGTGTGTAGGTTGACAAATGATGAGAAGAGCATGCTTGTTGATATGACTAAGACTTCAGTGAAACCTAGAAATATTTTGTTAAATTTAAAGAAGTGTAATGAGAACAATGTGGCCACAATAAAACAAGTTTATAATGTCATGAATACATATCAAAGAACAGATAACTCAATCACTTATAACAAAGTTTATAAGCAAATACCCTCTTATTTTCAATATGTTGATGCACTCCATTCACAACATGATAACTCATCCACTTTTAAATCATCCAAGCCAGTGAAGGAAAAAACTCCATTAATTAAATTCATCCCTATGTTGATCAATTTCCTACAGGATTACATCCTTACATTACTGAGTTGTCGACGTGGTGGCAGATGGACATTGTGGTTACCATGCTATTGCTGGTTTGTTGGGAATGGAAGAGGAATCATGGGCTATGGTACGTATGAACTTACACAAAGAGCTTACTCAGTTTCGTACTGAGTACATTGATCATTTTTGGGGTGATGATCAGTTTGAATATCTAAAGAATTCACTCCTTGTTGATCGGTAGTCGATGGTAGGTAATAAATACTCTTAATGTTTTTGAATATGTAATGAAGTTACATACATTGAACATGGTTTGTGAAATCTTTGTCATATTTTGTAGGCATTATCAAATAAGTGGATAAGCATACCTGACATTGGGTATGTAATTGCCAATTAGTATAACGTCATTGTGGTTTGTATATCATTAAAGCAATCATCACAATTTTTCCTTTAAGGACACAGCCACCAAATGATTTCAAGCTAATTTCATTTTAGCTTTAATAGTGATGAAGAAAAAACTTATTTAAGTTCAAACACATTGCTAATCGAATGAAGACCAAGAAATTCAAGGTGAATGATTTACATCAAAATTCTTGCATGAAATTAAATGTTCAGGGATACCAAATCATCGACTTAAGTTGAAAGTTAGTGTCCCTATCATGTTTTTGAGAAATATTGATCAAGTAAAAGGTTGCATGTTAGTAATTTGGGATAGAACAACAACTTTCATGTAACATACCTGGAGGAGTATTGGTCATGTTCGTGAAACAGACTTGCAGGAACTTAAGGCAACAACTCAAGATTTAAACTTGGATTGAGTCCTTGGTGAAACACAACATGCTCTTTGCATTTGGTTGTTGGAATTAGATCACGACAGCAAAAGAAAAAGGCTAGTATAAGCATGCTAAGAGTTGTGAGTGCTGAGGAAACTTCTTCATAAGTCAAAGCAGCAGCTTAAATCTAGTAGAGGAACAAATTGATGGACAATTAGCAAGTCCAAAATTGTCATAAATTTAATATAAGGGCAGCAGACCCTGTCGAAACAATAGTGTGTCAAGGAATTTTATGGAATTTTCCTAATATGCAATAGGCAATACCCATTATTGAGCTATGTAATATAGTGTGGTGCTTTGTGAGGGAGCACATTGTCTATGTAACACTATTTAGATTCAGCAATTGAGGCTCAAGCCATGGGCTTTGAGAGTAATTTAATATTTCTATATTGAGTGTTTTGTTGGTTCACTTATTATAGTTAGCATGTAAAGGGTTGAAGTACCACTAAAGTACTTCCTATTAATTTAATTTTTTGTTGCTAACAAAAAAAAAAGTTAGTGAATTGGGAAAAATGTCATCTCTACCACTGTTATCACAAGTAAAAACATTGGTGATAAGATATTTATTCTAAAAGTAGATTTGGTTCCTTTTGACTTATGACTGCCTATCAAATTTCAAGGAAGACAATTTTCAATAACTTTGTGTTTTGCAATGACAATCAATAAGAGTCAAGGTCAATCACTTTCAAAAGTTGTACTTTACCTTTTGTGTCTAATTTTAACACATGGTGAACTTTATGTTGCTCTTTCCAAAGTAAAAATAAAGAAATTATTGAAAATGTTTATTTTGGATGAAGATGGAAAGATAACCAGTTCAACAAAAACTGTGGTGTACAAAGAGATAAAAAATGTTTAAGGCCAAAGACTTATAATATTCACTATTACATTCCAGGTATAAATGTTGTTGCAATTATAATATGCTTATTTCTTATTTAGTTGTTTATTATAATTAATTGTGTAATTGATTATTTAATGAAATGTATCACTAGTAGAAAAAGGAGATTTTACGATAGGATACAAAATCGGTTAAAAGGGATCTATTGTAAACAAAAACGCAGTGACAATTTTGTAAATAAATGAAAACATATTACATTGATTATCCCTTAAAGTGATGTAATAGACTCATTCTACATCGGTTGTGAGCTTCAACCGATGTAGAAAGTGACACAATTAAAAATAAACTTTGGCACAGACTTATTACATTGATTGTTTATACAAATGATGTAATAGATATCCTATCACGACTTTTGCCATTTGTCTTTCCCTTGTGTTGTTGCCTTTGTTGCTTGCGCTCTCTCCTCTCTTGCTGCTTGCACTCTCTCCTCTCATGCTTCTTTTAATTATTGTTTTCACTCACATTTGGTCTTTCATTGGTAGCCTTTCTATACTTTGTGTAACTTGTGTTTATGTTAACATTGCATGTTACTTAGGATGCCATAGCAACACCTGAGCTTATCTTTGTTGTTTCTCTTTACAACAAGTTAGTGATTTTGTAAAATTGACTAAAAATAGTTATAAATTTGTTTTTTTATCCAAATTTTTTAGTGGTAACTTCTTTTAGTATATATTTGTCAATAAAATTCTTACATTGGATAAAATTATGATAGATTTTGAGTTTTCAAAATTTAGGGCGAAAAGACGGTCACAACTTTTGAAAAAGATTTTAGATTGAGATGCTCAAAAAATGAAAGTTACTCGAAATGGGACGAATGTCATAGCCAACACCCAAAGGGGTTGGGATTCCCTATTTTCTAAAATTCTATCATTTACTATTACTTTTTTAGTATTTTTTCACCATTTTTTTTTAGATTTTAGGCTTTTATTTCACATATTTATACTTGTCAAGAAATTCTAAAAACTTTTGTAGTGTTTTCTTGTATCGATTAGAGATTTATCAACCCATTAATTTTTTTAAACACGAGACTTATTACATCTGTTGTAGCTTACAACTTATGTAATAGGAGACTTTTTACATCGGTTGTGTACAACTGATGTAATATGTCTCATATTACATCAGTTCCAACTACAAACGATTATAATATGTCTCCTGTTTTACTCTTTTTAAGTGCTCTATTACATCGATTGTGTTTTTAACTAATAATAGGTGTATTATTTACATCAATTGAAGAATCGATGTAAAAAGTCATGACTTTCTAGAACCGATGTATAAAGCCTTTTAGAACCGGTGTGGAATCTCACTTTTTTACTAGTGTATATTCAGTGTGTCTAATAATTCTAATTATCCATAATTGCTTTGTGTTAAACTTATACAAAAGTAACTTTTAAGCAAATTTACATTTACTTTTTTATCAAAATAAAAATTTTAATTAATTACTATCTAAAATGTTAAGTTATTCATTACAACTAATATTCAATGATTTACTTACATAGATTATTTTTCTTTTCTCAATCCTTTCCAAACTCAACATCTTATATTATATAAGGTGATTGTGCAAATATTAATTAATATTCCTATATCCAAATTTATGATATGTTTTTAACTAGTCATTATTTTACTTATTGTTATTAATATTTTGCAAATTGAAATTATATATAATGTTATTACTTTTTTAATATAATACAAATAATTTTTATTAGTAATCATTAAATTCTACTATAAAAAGTTCTGTTGCAAGGATAAAAAATATAATTATATGTATATCCTTTTCTAGCATGGCTCTTCGTAACAAAGTCATTATGAATTGTTGTCATAATTATAGAAATATTTTTGAGGTATCATTAAATGAGTTTTGGATATGACATTTTTTGTATTTTTAAGTAGTTATTTGACTGAATTTGAGTGTTAATAGCATGGAATTGTAGCTTAGGTTTCAATTTTGAGTCTTGATTTATTACACTTGTTTCGTTTGATTAGCACATGTATCATAGTCAGCCCAGGTGTATGATGATGATTGGGGAAGGACATCAATAAGTTCTATCACAATAATTTTTTTCTTTTAAATAGAAGACTTTGGTATTATGGATTATGTATATCTCAAAACTTACCAATTATTTTCTATTACCAAAATAATAAATAACAAAAAAAAAAAGGTATAAAACCCATGCAAAAAAAGAAGAAATTGTCTATAAACGAAATAAAGGGAGTTGAAACCTATTATGAAAAAAGTTCAATCTAATACAATCAGGTAAAGTGGAATATCAAATAAACTCAACCATATTTTCCACAACTAAGTCAATCTATTTGCATAGTTATTGTGCTTTCTAAAGACATGAGTCACTTTAAAATCCATAATAACATAAATATGTATATACTTACATCATTTACCTTTAAGAATCCAAGGAATGATATAAGTTGAACCAAAAGTTTAACAAAGTAAAGTCTCTCCAACCAAAACTTTTTAAAACCCTTCAGTTAATCATATTCAATATAAAAAAAATAATACCCATGACTTCAACATAAAGAGCATGTTGAATATTCAAGCATAAAAACTATCCATATATTCTTATAATTGCCCCTTAAAATACCTTCACAGGCTACTAAACATGAGCTCCTCTAGCAACTCTATTAGTGTTCAGTTTGATTCAGCTAATACCAAAATTTTGGAGACAACTTTTCTAGTTCTAGTGCTAATACCAAAATGTTTCAAAATTGAAAAATTGAAAATCTGATTAGTCATATGCTTTATAGAAGTGCTACCTGAGGTTTAGATACAATTCTTAATAATATGTAAAACAGTATTCATGCTAACAGTATGCTAAAATCTAGTAAAATTTCTCGTCTTCTGGATCATCATAAGGAATAAGTAATGATCAAAAGCTTAATCAAACGAATAAAAAAACTACTTAGAGCTTTAATGAAAGCAATAAAGCTAACAAAATATAAGTACATATGATTAGGAAAAATATTTCTAAGTTAATTCCATTTAAAAGGAAACAAAAACACAACAATTAAAAACAGATCATCAATATTCTCAACTTATAACCTATATAGAGTACATAGAACAAAGAAAAACACATATTTTCTAAGCATATAGATTCTTGCATAAACATTTTTAGATAAAAATAACCTTTAACAACTATATACATTGTTTGCGACCATTTATATCTAAAAGGTGTATTTTAAACCATTATAATAAATAATTTGTTTATAGTACTAGCTTGCTTAAAAGAATATTAGAAATTTCGCATCAACTAGATATAATATCAATTCTTAGTATATAATAGGTATAAACCTCATCTTACAAGTCAATTTTGTAAAATTGAATTATGTTTAAACTTCACTTTTTAAGATGATATCCTATCCTAGTGATGTTTGATGAATCTATCGTACGACCCACTATCGGTCGTCATCGGATCACCCATAAATATCTAATCTCACGTACGAGTGTGTTAGAGATCTCACATAAACTATAAATAAAACTAATTTATAGTACATAAATAAGTGCAAAGCTCACATATTCCTGATAAATATGATGTTGGTAGACAAAATTGAAAACTTGTAGTTCTTTATTGTGGGATCGACGTCACATACTCAATTTGGTTTGATGAACTCAGTTGGGAGGTACTGGCAAAAAATGCTCCAACGATCAAGTCAGTAATTGTGTAAGCAAAAGATAAATGAACAATATTCTTGCCTGTAGGGTATCCCTCAATTTATAGAAATAGTAATAAAGTTTCATGATATTGAGCTAGTGTAAGAAATTGTTATTGAGTTCCGTACTTATTCACCCTTCTAATCATAATAACTAAAACTAATTACTTTGATTAACATTTTCACCAATTAACCTTAACCTTGATTGATGTGCTTGTAAGTTTAGATCATGAACTCGATTTGACCAAGAAGAAGCGAGCACTATCGTCGTTCTCGATAAAAAGTCACGTAACGGACTTTGATTAAAAAATTAATTAAGTCTATCACCAGACAAATTGATTTTATAAGATTTTAATTAAATTTAAAATTCACTATTCCATAAGAGACTAAATTTATTATTTTTTAATTATTTTAAAACCAAAGGGATTGATTAAAATACCAAAATCAAAATTAAATTTGACGGAGATTACAAATACAAAAACACAACTCTTTTTGCCCCCTTCATAATAGTCTGAAACACCTCACGTGGACATTAAACTGCATGCACTTTCTGGTGGCGGGGTCCTCTTTTGTCATGTTTCATTTTTTGGGATATATTTATCCACTCGTGAAGTTTTCCACACAGCACCTTCCAAAATTGAAGTCAAGTGGGCACTTGCCACTCAGCGGGAGTGTCTCTTACGTTACAAGAAACTTCGCCCCTCATTCTTACACCATTTTTGTTCAAACTTGCATTTATACCTTTAAAAGTGTCAATGTTCATTACCCCATCATGTTCACGGGTTCAAGTAATTTTTTTTTTCATATTTGAAAACTTGAAAATGGGAATAATATTTCTATATTTGTTTATGATAATAAAAATATATTGTCTGGTATTTTTATTTACAGATATAATTTTTAGGAGCTATTTTAATTATTTTCTTTCAGTTTTTAATATTTTAAAATAAATGCATTTAGAACAGTAACATGTTTAATATGTCTAGGGAGCTGAATAAAATTATTGATATATTGCTTGGAGTTTAAGATTTGAACTCAGTACTATAATTTTAGAATATACTCACTTAATTATTAGGATAAGTTAGTTTATTTTTTAATATATTTTCTTTTATAAAACGAGACAAAAACTAAATTTGTACTTAAAATTTGAAATTCAGAACATAGATATGAATGATTTGATAATATAATAAGAATATTTTTCTATTAAATACGAATGATTTTGTAGTAATTATCTTTATGCTTATCAAACTTAGTATTGTGATTATTTGAAGTTTTTAACTGATTGCAATCCTTAACTTTTTAATTCTCAAATTTAGTTTCAATTATGGAATATTATCATTTTAGTGTCCAAAACAAGGTTTGAATAGTACAATTATCATGTGTATTGTTTATTACATAGTGTTTTCAGTCCTCAATTTTTTTAATTAAGTTCAATCCTTAACCTTTTAATTTTCAAATTTAGTTTCAATTTTGCATGGAATATTATCATTTGGTATCCAGAATAAGGTTTGAGTGGTACACTTATCATGTGCATTGTTTATTAGAATATATATCATAAAGTTTAAAATTTGTGTCTTATAAGATCTCTTTATTGAAATGTGCTAAAAATTTTACACATAATGTCTTTAAAAAATTTTAGTTCATAAAAATAAAAAGTTAGTTCTTTTAATTTTTAAAACAACTCTTCTTCCAATAAGTTCAGAAAAATATATTATTAAAATGGAAGTCCTATAAATTTTGGTTTGGAACAAAAATTATTATGAGAACTTAAAAGTGACGTGGTATAGTATATAGGCCATAAAAAGAAATTAAGCTCTCATACCATAACCTTACAATAAAGATGATTTAAGAACATCTTCATTCTAGAGGTTATATTTGATGCCATAAGTTTAAAATTACAATCTTCCAAAATTTATCTATTAGAGTACATTAATACGATATAAAATTTAAGATCAAAGATCTTAAAAATACAAAATCAAATTTTCCTTAGATGTAACACTTTTCCAAAAACCTTTATAGATAAACATATTATTGGAGTAAAAATATTAAAAGTCTAGGATTGGAACCGAAGTCACCGTGAGATTTCAAAAATAACATAAGATAATAATATTGACTAAAAAAATTAAAACCTTATACAATGTTCTTTATAATAAAGATAACTTAATACATTACTTTTATCTTAAAGTTAATGAAAGAGAAATGTTATTAAAATTAGAGTCATATAAATTTTTTAACGTCTAAGACAAAAATTAATTAGAAACCTTAAAATAATGTCACATGATTGGAGATTTCAAAATAATTGAAATAAAGATATTTCAATAATATATAGTTAGGTACAAATTACAGTAAGTTGGTTTTATAAAATTGAGTTAAGTTTAACATTTATTTTTTAAAATAATAAATTGAGTTGAGAATTTTACCAAAAAAAAGTATGTAAAAAATTTTACATCAATTAAAGATAAGACATTTCAATAATATATAATTAAATGCTAATCTCACTTTATTTTATAACTTTAAAATAAACTTAAAATTCACTTATTAAAAAACTTAACTCAAAAATAAATTAAAACATCTCACAATCATCATATATATATATATATATATATATATATATATATATATATATATATATATATATATAATATAGGAGGTAAGTTTATAAAAACATTGGAATGATATATAGATGCTCTTAGACATTAACTATGGCTCCAACAACTCACTCACCTAGAATTCATAATTGCATTAACACCCCCAACTAATATTTATATGCTGTTCCATTGAGTGAGTATTCATCTCATATCTCACAGGCGCAATGGAAGTGCACATAGTTTTGTGCATGGTTCTGCTTCCCCTGATCACGGTCAGGGCTAGGGTTCCGGCGATGATCGTGTTCGGAGACTCGTCGGTGGATGCCGGGAACAACAATTTCATACCAACGGTGGCTCGCAGCAATTTCCATCCCTACGGGCGAGACTTCGAGGGTGGGAAGGCAACTGGGAGATTCAGCAATGGCCGAATAGCCACAGATTTCTTATCAGAAGCCTTCGGAATCAAAGCGTACGTGCCTCCATATTTGGATCCCAATCACAATATTTCACACTTCGCCACCGGCGTCACCTTTGCTTCTGCTGCCACCGGCTACGACAATGCTACTTCTGATGTCTTGGTCAGTGATAATATCTCTTTTCATTATTATTAAGACTATTTTTTTAAAAAAAAATTATAATTTATATACATTATCAAAACTGTTTATCTTAATAATTTAATTTTACAAAACTAAGAGAACTAAATTTTATCACTGATAAATGTGGAATCTTCACCGGATTACCAATTTGCTAAACTAATAAGACTACGTGAATTACTATATATGAGTAACCAATATAATAATAGATAACTGAAAATGAGTTATAAAATTTTAAAATATGATAAGCTTTAAAATAATGAAAAGGTAGAATACCACGATAAATTAGGTTTATGATATACGTGTGTGTAACGAGAAAATAATTTAAATTTAAATAATATATGTGACAGAATAAATTATAGTATAATAGCTTAAACAAGAACCTAATAACTTTTTTTTATTTCTAATAAAGAAACTGACGTTTTCATTTTAATATACTTTTACTTTTATTTTATCCTCGAAACATGTAAATCTCTTTATTTTAGGATCCAAACTGTTATCAAAATAAATTTGAGGGTAATTAAAATAAAATAAAAATCATGAAAGATTAAAAAAATTAAAAATTATCAAGATAAAATTTCTATCAAAAGTTATAAAAGATGAATGCATTAAATATTAATTTTTATTTCTAATTTACCCTAAATAAGTTACACCAACAAATTTTATTTACAACAAATAAAAATAAATTTTTAAAAAAGTAAAATCGTTTCAATAAACAACAACTTCTTTTATTTTTTACAAAAGTTGATTTATCAACGTATCCTTGAAAGTAGTACTTTCCCCATTCTAAAACAAGAGTCTTTCAATACGATACATGGATTCTTAATTAATACATTCAATTCATAAAGATTTGGATAAAACTACTTACAGTATTTCAACTACTCTTAGATCTATTATTAATGGAAGTGATGCTACATTGATTACTATGTAGTATTTGTTAAAAAGAAAACATTCTAGAAAAGGTTATATTAAATGAACTATTTATTATTTTGGAATGGAAGAATGAACTATTTGGAAGATTTGATGAAAAGTAGTGGTTGAAGATACTATAACTCGTAGGTCTATCATGTGCAAATAGGTGTTGACATATATACATTTATCTGAATTTGGGACTTCAGAATGGGTAGTGATACTTTAATAATACTATTCACGTTTTATATCTATTTAACACTATAAAATATTATTATTTTATTAATATATAATATTTTATTAATATAAAGCAGTCTCAAATGGATATTTTTTCTAACAGCATTGTCAAATTAATATTTTTCTTCAGTCTGTGATACCATTATGGAAGCAGTTGGAGTACTACAAAGGGTTACAAAAGAAACTGAGAGTGTATCTTGGAGAAAGTAGGGCAAATGAGACCTTTGCAAAGGCATTGCACATAATAAGTGTGGGAACAAATGACTTCCTAGAGAACTATTATGCCATCCCTGGTGGTAGGGCATCTGAATATTCACCAAGAGATTATCAAAATTTTCTGGCTGGAATAGCTGAGAAATTCATCCACAAACTGTATGATCTTGGTGCTAGAAAAATATCCTTGGGGGGTTTGCCTCCAATGGGGTGCTTGCCATTGGAGAGAACCACAAATTTTGTTGGAGGGAATGAGTGTGTGCCAAGATACAATAGCATTGCATTGGAGTTCAATGATAAACTCAGTAAGTTGACCACAAGGCTCAACAAAGAACTTCCTCAGATCAGATTGGTATTTTCAAATCCTTATGATATTTTCTTGCAAGTTATTCACAAGCCGGCTCAGTATGGTAAGTTACAAATTTATTACTTTACAGTTCCATGTTTATTTTGTTGATAAAAAGGTTCAGTCAAATCTGTTAAGTTCAAAAATAGAATGATATATGATTATTTTTTGTGTTGAATAAACTCCATCATCAGTTATTTAAAAAATGTTGTATAATGTAAAAAAAATATTATGCATAAAATGAAATTGCTTGTGTTATATATGTTCAGGGTTTCAGGTGGCCTCAATGGCATGTTGTGCTACTGGAATGTTTGAAATGGGGTATTCATGCAGCAGAGCCAGTTCTTTGAGTTGCATAGATGCTTCCAGATATGTATTTTGGGACTCATTCCATCCAACAGAGAAAACCAACAGTATCATTGCAAAGTACCTGCTCAAGAACTCACTAGCTCAATTTTTGCACTAAATTTTCAAATTTTGTTCATGTAATTTGCTTGATGGACTTTTTCATTACTATCCAAATCAGAAGTGTTTAAAGGTGCTAATTCACCACATCCTACAATTGAAGTGATGAATATTTAATTGGAATGTTGGATAATGGATTTATGAATTCTAATAATATAATGAATCTAACCCAATAAATTGTGATAACCATACTCTAAACGGACAATTTTATGTTTAATGGTTTAAAATGTTATGAACAAAACATTCACAATAAATATTTTAATACAAGAAAATGTTAATGTTCGTGTAGAAAATTGTGACTGACTTTTTTCTTTGGGATCTATTCATTTGCATAACAGATTACTTACTGATTATTATTTTTGGGAATAAATTACATCGACAGTCCCTAATATTTTGTGAAAATATATAAACACCATCCATTTATTTAACAGTTCGATTTTCAAACAATTAAACGATTGGTATAATGAGTAAAATGGGTATTGAAATATGGTTTTCTTTAAATAACTAGCTAATTATCCAGAATTTTTTTAAAAATAAATCTTTTTGTTTAAATTATCCAAATAAACCCCAATTCTGTTTACATAAATAAGCCTTTTTACATTTTACATAAACGACTCGGTTCGTTTTTTCTTTTTTTTTTCTTATCAGCAACTATTCGGTTCGTAAAGAGTTGGTTTCTTAACATCAAACAATGCTCCTTGTGTAAGAAAACATGTCGAAATTCAACAAAATCCGGTTTACTTTCCTTTTGAAAATAATTAAAAGAAGAGAAAAAAAATATCAAAAAAATAATTAAAGTTAAAATAAAAAATAAAAAATGTTGAATATAATTTTAATTTTTGGTTTTTTGAATAATAAAAGAGTTAATAGAATAAATTGGTCTAAATTAAATAAATATTAATTTGGTTATGTAATTAAATATAAAATACACATTGTTATTATTATAATTATTTTAATAATTATATGTGTGATAATAAATAATAATATATTTTTAAAATAAATAATAGAAATATAAAACAATTTTGTCTATAATAATGATAATTAATGATGAAAAAAAATAGAAGGATTACTTAAAGATTTAAATAATACATTGAAAATATAAAATTCTTTTAAGTTTAGAATAAGAATTTGGTAGATTACTGGTTACGGTTGAAGTAATTATTAAATAATTATTTTATTTTATAAATTTTGTAATAAAAGATTAATATTATCAATACTTAAATTAATTGGAAAATTAATTTTAAGAATGTAAAAAATCTATTTGAAAAGTTAAATACATTTATAATTAATAAACATTTAGTTAGCTTAAATTAGTTATTTAATATAGATTTTTTTATGTATTTATCGACATATAATAAATTGAAGTAATAATATTTGGAAAAAAACTATTTCAAGAATTTATAAAGTAATATTTCATGATGAAACCTTCTAAACGTATAGATATTTAAATATTTTACATAAGAAAAATTTAAATTTAATTTATTTGGAAGTTAAAGGTGCATAGAAGAAAATTAAATAGAATTGAAAGCATATTAACATAATTCAAAAGAAATAGATACATATTCACTTGCGAATTTTTTATATCATGTTAATCGATGTAGGTACTATAATGTAAAATGTAAGTCATGAATCATTTCATGGTATGCATAAATATTTAATTTGGAAAAATAATTAAATATTTTTTTATGATTCTTCATGTTGTACACTTACTTAGTGAAGATTTAGCTTGACTTTCTTTTTTTAGCCTTTATAAGCTATGTCATTAACGTAAGCTTTGATTTCATTTGAGTTGTGGACATTTTTTTATTAACATTTGAGTTGCTTAAAGTCTCCATAGTGTAGGACTTTACTAATTTTGTTAAATAGGTGATTGGACCACAGTTGTTGGATCACTAGTTGTATTGGATCATTGTTTTGGGACTGATTCTTCCTGCACTTCTATAGTGTCTTCCTGCACCTCCATAGTAAATAGTAAATTACAATTTTAACTTTTAAAAATTATTTTAATCCAACTTTACCCTTCAACCCTTTCACTTAGAATATCCAGACTTGCGGATCATACAATCTCTAAGTCTGAAATCAGAATTTCCGAAATTAGAATTTCCAGGGTTGCGGATTGTACAATCCGCAATTCATTGGAAAAAAAATTACAATTGCAGATTGTACAATTCGCAAGTCTGGAAATTCTGATTTTAGACTTGAGGATTTTACGCAGACTTGCGAATTGTACAATCTGCAATTCAATGAAAAAAAATTGTAATTGTGGATTATACAATCTGTAATAATGAAGATACATGAAAAAAAAATATTATGGATTGTACAACCGGCTGCAACTTCTTTAAAGTGTATTGTGGATTGTGCACTCTGCAATTTATTGAAAAAAAAAATTATCATTGCGGATTGGACAATTTGAAAAAGAAAAAAAAATCGAATCGCAATTATGAAATTTTTTAAGTGAATGAGATTTTGAAGGTGTGACTAAGAATTAAGAATTTGATAGGAAGAATGGTTAAAAGTGTCTTAATTAAATTAATTTAATTTAATTTAATTTTAATTGAATTTGAAATAAAATTCAATCAAGAAAGAGGGGCAAATTTCCCAAATTGGTGTAACTTTTTTTGAAATTTCTGAAATGGTGCATTTTTTTTTATTTCCGGATATATGGTAAACCGTGCATAGGAGACACGATATCATTGTAAAGAAATCATGGCCTTATTCTACTATTTAATATAAGATTAAATGAAATCTTGAAAAGAGGATATGATCTTAATTTACTATATGAAATTGTGCATCTAATATTTCAATTAATGAGTTAATTAATATAGTGAGAATATTGTACCATTTTAATAGGGTTAATATTCTCCACCTATTTCTCTTCTGTTTTATTTGGCATGCCTATGATGTATTGTAATGTGCAACTAAAATAAATGTACAGTTACAAAAGTGGTTTTAATTATTGATAAAAATAATTGAAATTAAATTGAAACAAATGTGAAGTTAATTTGAAATTAAACAATAATATGGTTGAGGAGATTATTGTTTAAATTCAAATAAAAAAAATGATATTAGTATGAGATTTATATATTGAACTAAATTAAAAGTAAGTTTGATTTTGAAAAGAAAAATTAAATTAAATTAATATTTAGTAATAAAATATATTTAGCAAAATTAAGTTTAAGTTTGATATTTGAATT
>Ga0209700_100617_pt1 | contig 69021 bp, 30 predicted proteins | sample SiratroredBW_FD_187528 | JGI IMG/M metagenome (GOLD analysis project Ga0209700, IMG submission 187528) | Root nodule microbial communities of legume samples collected from California, USA - Siratro red BW (SPAdes) (version 2) | ecosystem: Host-associated > Plants > Roots > Nodule | place: USA... | reverse complement strand
AGCTTTAATGGATCTTGGAGCAAGCATCAATCTTATACCTCTCTCCATGCTGAAGAAGATTGGAGATGTTGAAGTGAGACCTACAAGGATGACTCTACAGCTAGCTGACAGGTCTATAAAATATCCATATGGGATTGTTGAAGATTTGATAGTGAAGGTTGACAAATTCTTATTCCCAGTAGATTTTTGTGGTCATGGACATGGAGGAGAATGCTGAAGTTACACTGTCCATGTAAAGTTACACTAAAAGAAGAGGTGTTCGACGGACTTCTCTCCATTACCGCACATAATACACTGAGAACTTAAAACATTAACTCCCCTCTTAACAAGATTGTCAATAGTTGGAACTTTATTGAGAAACATCTGCCATGCAAAGTGTACTGCAATTGGTAGTGCTTTTAAATTCCAAAGTTCCGTAAACACATTTTCTTCTTCCTCTGGACGTGGTTCTCTCATTTTCTCATATGTTGACTTCACTGAGTATGTGTTTAAGTTAACATCTCTCCAAGTCCTCTCATCATTCTTTGAAGAATCGAGATTGCCATCAGCTAAATCTTTCATGAAATCGTCCACTTGATTTCTTTCCCACTCAAACGTCTGTCTACGCCACTCTAGCTTCCATTTCCAAACGCCATTCTCCCATTGTGAAAAAGAGCTTAATTTTCGAAAAAAGATTCTGATGAACATGTATGAGTTCAGTAGTTCAACTGGTGTATCCCCTCTTCAAAGCTTGGGTAACCTCTGATGTTTTGTAAATTCAAAACCAGTATTATTCTTTTACAAAACACCAGTGGTTATCATTTCTTTAATCAGGGGACACCATAGTTGAAGTTTTGGCGACTAAGTCAGGTGTGTTCATTATATTGTCCACTATCTACAGTAACTCTTTTTCCATCTAGTAATGTTGTAACTTTCAAACACTTAAACAAAATAACCAATTCATGTCATCAAACAATCCACGAAAAACCAATCCATCCACCCATCACTTATTCAAAAGGAAAACTATTTCAAAATGACCACTCAGTCCATCCTTATTGACACCATATACTCAAGTAACAAAAATCATACCTCAACAAAAGACTAAACAGTGAAACCATAAAAAAAGTCTTCATTTTTCATTAAAAATCTCATAAAAGACGAATCTTTACTTCACAACATGAAATTCAAACAGAAATCATACTTAACCAAAAACAAAATCTTTAAACAACAAAAAAAAATTTATTTTTTCATAAAAAATTTTATAAAAGATGAACTTTTACTTCAACCATCACACCTTGACACTAAACATAGTTAAAGTAGAACCATAAAATCACTCCGACAATGACAACGAATATAGAAGTGGTTTGGTCATCCTGTTGTGAAAAATGACCTCCAACAAGAATTGGTTGGTGGCATACCAAGTGTTGTTGGTTAAAACCCCTTGAGAGGTGGCAATCTCAGGACCCAAGCCCATGTTTTGCATATATGGGCACATATTGGGTTTGTTCGTGCCTCTCGTAAGGGAGTGGCAATTGTGAAGCAAGTCATTGTCGAAGCGGGAAGGGAGTTGGTGGATGTAAACATAGCGGCCATGGCAGGAACGAGTGGTGGTGATATTTCTGGTGTTGGATGGGATGAGAGGTTTGAATGTGAGTGCGTGGTTCGTGAATTCTAGTATGATGGGATTTGGAAGCTTAGCTTCTGATGCTCATAATCTGCAGACACATAGCTACAAAACAAACTCTATAGTAACCTCAGCTTTTGGAATTGCCATTAAGACAACATTTGCCATTAAGACAACATCATGTTTTAAAGACTTGACTTCGTATTATACGATGAATCATAATAGGAAAATACTAATTTGATATCATTATTTATATATACTTTCATTTGACACTATATTTAATTAAATAAAATATTATATATAAATAAAATAATAATATATATTAATATTAAATAGTGTGAAAATAAATAATAGTATAAAAATATCACTCTCCAATCATAATCTCATTGAACACCAAACGTCCGTTAGTTTCCTTGTCCGTGCCAAAGCAATAAGTAGGTCTTCTCTGTAAGGAAATCTAAATTATCTATAATAGATATTAAATTACCTTAAAGTTAACAATAATTTAATACAAAACATAACCAACCAATAATGTCCGTTAAAGAATATTTCGTTTATTCTTCTTTAGACGTTTTTAAGGTTTATATATATTTATATATAATATAATTTGTTTTTTCGTCCTACTGGGATCTTTATATATAAATTAAGAATGTAGTAGAAATATTTATCCTAATAAAATATTTACGAAGTTTCATTTATCTCATTTTATTTTTACTTAATAAAATAAAAATTAAATTAAAATAGATAAAAACAATTCATACCTTTTTAAACTTAAAAATAATAAATAATTAAAAACTAAAAAATAAAAAAATACGAAAATTGTAAAGAAACACAGGAAATAGATAATATAAGAATTACAAACTTTACACCTAAGTCATGGGCATAATCTGGTAAATAAAAATTCTATTATGATCGAGAGTATATAACCTAATAATTCAATACGTGAAGAAAAAAAAATTGTGTTCTTTCGGAAAAAAAAAGAAAAAAAAATTGTAGAAAAAACCCGTGACACAGAAACATAAAGTACTAACATGTGTGTGCCTAGATACATCTTCTTTCAATTATATAAATTATACTATAATTATATTTTAATTAAAATATGTAAAAATAAATTATTTTTAAATATATAAAATATATTTCATATGTATAATAAATGATTTTATTGTCATATAATTTCATTTTCAATTGTTTAAATTTTAACATAATTGTTAAAATTTAAGTTACACTTAAAGATAAAATAAAAAAAGTTTGAGATGGTTGAAAGAGATTTTTTTTTGGTTGTGAAAGTAGGATTTAGAATACACATCTAAAAGAGAAAATAGATATAATATTACTAAAAAAAGTTAAAAGGTGAAAGCCTCTGCGAGTAAATTGCATATTATATTGTATACTATTGAAGTAAATAATTGTAATTGTTTCCTCTTAGATGGTTAACATTGAATTCATCAAATTTGCTTATTAATTTACATTTCCTATTGTCACTCTTTTGTCTTTACTATCTTAAGAAAATTGTATTTGTAACATTTGACCTTTTGAATTCTATTGTACGTGCTCAATAAATCCTTCCAAGTCGTTTTATTCATCCACACAATTATTTACAAGTTAGGAAAACTTAGCATCAAAATTATATTCTTAAGTAAGATTTCCGTAACAAGCAATGTTTTTATACCCTTTTATACATCCAAGTAAACCAAGGAAGATGAAACTACTTACATCTCCCACTTAGAAGATGAAATTAAGTATCTTTTTTATATTTCACTATTATTTGTTATAAAAATAAATATTAATAAAAGCATCAGCAAAAAAAGAAAAAAAAAATATTATCATGCATTAGTTGTCATTTTTGTTGGGTAGTCTACATCTCAGCTTCGTAAATAACTATTTTTGTATTTTGTTAAAAATCTTACCCATGTAGTCAACAATCTTTTTTTCCTTAAATTTATCATCGTTTATTTGAAATTTGAAGTTTATTTTTCTTTTTTAATTTACATGATAAAAATTAATCACAAACGCAAGAAAAATCATTACAGATTTTGTCATCTCAAATAAAAACAGGTAATTACACTATTCAATTAAAAAAACTAAATACCTATATATCATTTTTAAACATGACACTTATAAAAGTATACAAAGATCTGATCGATATCCAAAAGATACAAATATTGAATTGACGTCTTGTGTTTATTACAGTCAAAATGAAAGAAAGTCAAATGTATAAACAACCTTTTTGCAAAAAGAATAAATTTGAATAGTGGATAAAGAAGTGAGATGTAAATAGAAATGAACAAGTGGTTGGTTGGTGGATCCAAAACTATATAAGAAGGCGTTTGGAAAGACAAGGGACGATTGGATTGCAGTCAGAGCAGGTCCCTTGTGCAGCTATGCATGATACCTCTGCTTTACCTCCGTCTCCTTTGCTTATCGAAATATGGTCCATTACGATGTTGCTGCACCCTACACTCGTATCACAGATCAGTTCCACTGCACTGTCGCTGCTACTTGTTCCGTTCACCCTCTCGTAAGTCACGTCACTTATTTTCACTGCACTACACTCTCACTTCCTAAATCGTAGTAATTCTGGTTGATAATCACCGGATGCTGCACTCCAACAACTTTAATATCTTCAAACCTAATCTCCCTCGCATAACCACGTCCTCCCTAACAAAAAAAAAAAAAGAAAAACAACATCATACATAGTATTCATTCTCGTTTCTCATGGTGTGGTGTATGGTGAGGTTGATATAATAGTTATTGTCGATTAAAAATAGGAAAAAAGAGAAATCTAGGTGGAATACAAGTTTTTTTTGAGTCATTACTCTATAAATGTTCAAATTGAAGGAACTGATACTAGAATATGACGGCTCAGATTGTGATAACAGTGACAACTTATTGATACACTTCAGACATGATATAATACAAGTTGTTGACTTTTATTTTTATTTCTATTTTTTTATAATTGCAAATTTTAAATTATTATTATAATTGCTCCTATGTTTTCCTATTTATAATTGTTTGAAATTTAGTATTAGGACACTAGAGTGGGTGAAGTGTCACCTTATTTATTTTTTTATTATTTTTTGATTGTAATTGGATCACCGCTCCGACTAATCCTATTTTTCGTTGTTAAAAAAACAAAAATCCTTACCTTCCATGTCTTCACTCTCACTCCGTTGGAAGTTCCTACGAAGGTGCAATTCCGCACGTGTATCTTTTCAACTCTGGCCTCCTCTCCATTATGTCCCAGGCTCCCAACACTTTTGATTCACCAAACACATCACAAAGGAAATTCTACATTAATTCAATGCTCCTCCTTTTGTAATATCAGCCATGTGAAAGTTTACTTGGAGTGGGACTTGGACTTTACCTGATGCCGTGTCCAGGTCCACAAAAAATGTCACTTACATTAACGAAAGAAGTACCTGAGTTTATGGCAATGCAGTCATCACCTGTGATGAATATGTATTAATTAATTAATCAATGGAAGTGATAATAAACAGTGACATAATAATTACGTACCAGTTTGAATGGTGGAAGAGTGTATAAAGATGTTGGATGAATCGGAGATATCTATCCCGTCGGTGTTTGGACTTTGCACTGGTGCAACAATGTTAACGTGGGACACCTCCAACCCATTGCACGTATTTATGCTTATATGATTTCTGGGGCTGTTCCTGTGATGGATCGATCTAAGTGTTACTTCTTTACAGTTATGGAAATGAAGAGCCTGCACATGTTGTTAAACTTCATTAGTTCCAGCTCTCTATGAGTAAATATAGGTCATGAATGTGATTAGTTTTTGAAAACATACAGTGGGCCTGTTGGAGACATCACTGTAGTTCCACCACGCAGCACCTTGCCCATCAATCTGCCCTCCTCCCGCAATTACAAGACCACTTATGTCCGAGAATTCAATCCATTTCGTTTTGTCATTCAAAAATTTCCAAGCCCCAACGCTTTTTGGGGCAATCACAGTACCCTCAAGCTGCATTATTCAAACATTTTATTAACACAAAATAAGTAATTTGGATAATAACGTATATATTCATTATAATCCTATATATGTATGTGCAGAAAATACCATAAATAATTGATTTACGATGGTTTACCATAACTTTAATGGTTGGTGAATTGCATGGACCCTTAAGCGACAGAGGTTGCAACATGAATATTTTGTTCTTGGGTATGAGAAGTTCTGCTGCGTGCTGAGTTGCACCACACATTTCCTTCCATGCTTTTACGAAAGCCTTGCAGTTAAGTTCAGAATTACGTGAGTTTGTCATATATAGCATCAGATATCATACATGAACATATTTGTATATGAAAAAATAAAATAAAATAAAGTGTGTGATCCAAAGTAGAAAAAAAATACCTGTGTATCATCAGTATGGCCGTTTCCTGTGGCACCGTAGCTAACAACGTTGAAGTTGAGAGGTTTTGCAGGACAGAAGCTAGTTGAAGCAATAATAAATATTAGAAGGACAACAAATAGGTTCTTCATCTTTCAGATAGATAAACAACAAAAAAATACAATTGTTGGTGTTCAGTGAGTGATTGCAGTGAGTGAAAACTGGAGAGGATGATATCTTTTATAGAAGAAAACATGTAATTCTGATTGTAATCAGGAATGAAAAATAATAATGCCACTAATCACTATAAGAAATAATAAAAAATACTTTCCAAAACATTATACGATTTGGCAATTCATGATTCCAAGTTACCATAAAAAAAAACTCATCACATGCAATAAAATATTGTTTGAAACAAGATAGTGCAGAGTATGAATTTAGAGAATATAGCACTAAAATGAGGTAATGTTTATGACATATATTGAATTTAATGCATGAAAACTAAATACTAACTTTAAAGAAACAAAAACTCATTATCATTCAACAAACAAACCTAAAACTATATTTTGGTGAATTAAAGTATCAGTAATCCTTATTATAAATATAATTGAAGAAGTTAAAAACTTTATTTACAAAAAGTATTCCTTCGTTAAAGCTTAAACAACCTCTTATGTATTCGAAACTCAAAACCAATATTAACAAATAGAAGTATTTGAAATGAACATATTTTAGTCAAACGTGTTTTTGTTAGAGCATTTAAAACATTCTTATTACCACAAAACTGTTTTCATTAGATCGCTTCCAGTTGGAAAAAACAATTTTTGTTACAAATCATTTCAAAAAAGTTAATCTCTTAATTGATTCAAATTTCAAATAACAATAAAAGAATTTACTTTGATCACAGTCACTTCTAAAAGTTTCCACTTTTTCAACTTAAAATTTAATTCACAATAAATTAAAATAGGGAATAGAAAATACATCAGATCTTACAACTCAATCATATTAAATAATTAATTGAATTATCTTTGAAAAGAAATTTATTTAAAAAATTGCAAGATAACTTATTAATTCAACAATGTAATGTGAGAAGTTTAAACTTTCTATTCTCATTTAGTTGCTAGCTGCATATATATTCTTTCCAAAGAAATCCATCCATCTCACCAAAATTTTTGAAAACTTACCATATAATAAGGCATTAATAGTAATTAAAGATTTTAAAGAATATATATTCAAGTTAGCAAACAATCTTTTATTTTTGAGGAAACTTTTCTTTACAGAATTATTTTATACAGTTAATAAGATAATAATTATTCTAATTAATCAATCAATTTCTATGATCTATGTGAGTATCTTTAAGTACTTTATATTAATTATTCTAATTAATCAATCAATTTCTATCATCTATGTGAGTATCTTTAAGCACTTTATATATTTAATTTCAAATCTACGGCATTTAATCCTATTAAATACACATTAATACAGTGCACACGAAATTAAAACTAATTTGAATTTGATTTAAAAAAAATCTATTATAAAATCATATTTAATAATTCTTTCTTTTTGTGTGGTATTTTTTTTTTTTAAATTTGAGATAATAGTATGGTACACCTTAACCCATAATTTAGTTAGTGGTGTGACTTCTCAGTAACCTAATGGAAAAATTTTATTTTATTTTATCTTATGATTATATGAGATATTTTGATTAAATTTTCTGAAGTGGAGAAATATATTTTGAAATATACAATGAAGATATATGAACATTTATACTTACATCTATTATATAAATGACAATAAATTTTTTTATGTAAAAAATGTAAGATGTTATAAATACAAATTATTAAGTATAAAATGAATACATCTTATATAACTACTGCAATCTTCTATAAGAAAATCAATTAATCTAGAAAGATTAAATTCTTATAAATTTACATATTTTTTTAAAAACATATTCAGACAATTTTTTTAAATAATTTTAGATAGTAAATAAATTTTAGAATTACAATAAATAACTATTTTAAATGCTTAATACAATAATGGCGGTTAGTGTCTCACAATCGCCTTAATATAGGTCCTGTTTACACTCTTGGCCCACTGCAACAAATTTTCTATTACGATTTCTAATGAATCACATTGGTATTTTACATATACAACGTTGAGTGTTTAACCATCGTCGAATTTCACTTACTTTCTACGACAGTTAAATCTAAGACGGTTCCAATACCATCGTTGTAGACCCTAGAATTGCAATAGTATGAGGTTTTTTGACACGTGTTAAAATAAAAAATATATACATTTTTATATATTTTTTTTTACATAATTTCATTTTATTTGTGGTTAAAAATGTTTATAATAGTAGTGTAAAGATCTTCTTCAGACTTTTTTTTTTTGAGACTGGTTATGTTATTTTTATTATGTGTTTTTTTAGTGATATATGACTAGAGTTATTCTTCTAATTTTTTTCTATTCCTTGTCCTTGGGTGAAATTGAAAGAAAAATGATAACTATATAAGGTCTTTAGTGCCTAGTCTTCATATCCAGTTAATATTTAATTAACGAATAACCATCATCACTTTTTTCTACAATAAATGGTTACACATTTATTATTAGAAGATTCTAGTCCATTGTTGGTAATAACATTTTTCATAGGATATAAATGAGTTGACAAATTCAGTACCTATAAATAAAGTTATTAATTGGGATTATAGTTGCAGAAGTTCACAATTTGGCAGTCTCTCTTATCTGTGACTTTTAGAGGCAAACTGAATGAATGTGGCATGAAGTCCTTAATTATCAAGGTGACCCATGTTTTTGTTGTCTAAAATCACTTCTTAATTGGATATTTTGCTATCGTTTTAGTTACGTTGCCATTCTGATTAATTTCACAGCTGTGTTTTAATTATTATTAATTTTATTTCTCTAACGCCTTTCCTAATAGACAAAATATAAGGATAATGTCTTCATCATATTCCATTAGGAGAGAAGAAAGAAACACAGGAGTGATGAAATCTTCACAAATGGCCTTTCATATCTATCAACCTTCTATCTGGGAATTTTATACATCGTCTTCGTCTCGAGTTAAGTTATAATATTTAAGAAGTTCATTTCATCTCTTAAATTCTTCTTCTAAAGGGGCGACAAATCTCCTCGTTTTGTGTTTCTTTGGTAATCAAATAGAAAAGGTCTGTACTGGGGAAGGTGTGAAGGTTGGAAGGAGGACTCCAGATCTCACACATAAAAGGTTCATAATTGTGTACGGTTGACAAGAATACAAAAAGCATGAAAAAGACACCAACATCAACGGACCTAATATTAATTATTAATTTAATTAAAATTATTATTATTATTATTATTAAAATTATTAATATTTTAAATATTATTACTAATTTTAATATTCTTATTATCAATTATATTAACATTATTATTATTATTAATATTAATAAAACTTAGTAATATTATTAACATTATAATGATATTATTATTATTATATTTAATATTATTTTTAATAATTTTATTATTATTAATGATAATATCAGTAATAATATTATTATTAATGTTATTATTATCATTATTATTTTTAATAATAATATTAATTTTATTTATAATATTATTAATATTTTACTTAATATTAATAATAATAATAATAATAATAATAATAATAATAAATATAGATTACAAATTTGATATTAGATTAATGGATGTGGCTTGTATAAATACTAATTTATTAGATAATTTTAGATCATACATGGAAATAAGGAAAATAGTAAGAGGAAACAACTTCTATATCATATATGGAAACATGTGAGATGCTACTCAAGTATCCTATAGGTTTTATATCACTATAGATACTACTGTTGTTTCCATTACCAACCATAAAAGCATTATGTAGCAATTCAATAAGAAACACATATCCATGCCTAATTTCACTTGATACTCTAACTTAGTATACATAAAAGTGTATCATAAAAGTAGTAATGGTATATGCCTAGGATACCATACTATATGTAAAAACATGAATACAAAAGGAACATAGAATTATGAAAAAGTGGCAGTTACAGCTACTGATACTAGGCAGAGTTCTTTAACTCCAAATTATGAAACTGTGTGATACCTCTGTCTCCTGCATGAGTAACCGTGTAAGCCTTTATGTTCTTCTTTTGGAAGTTAGCCTATAAGCAAAAGTGAATGACTAAATGTAATTAACTAAAATGTTCCCATTTGGAACAAGACAACATTTGTTCTTCCTATGGTTAAAATGTCAAATTTATTCATTCTTAACTTCCCTTCAAAGTTGATATATAGCATTTTCTTCTCATTGCTAAATTCAATCTTCTGTGTTTTCTGTTTCTTTAATTCTTTTCTATAGTTAAGAGGTTACTTAAAATGGATAAGGTGGTGATAAAATTTTGTCTGAAACTGTGTGTTACACTTGTTATATTCCCAATTCTGCTACCATCATATATAACTATGTTATGTCCACACCATTCTTCTGTTGTTTCTGTTCTTTCTTAAATTAAACATGTTCTTTATTGTCTTTTTCTATGTTTGGGTGAGAGGGATGCATGCATTGCTCAAACAACAACACTGAAAAGCAACTTAAAATTGAACAGCAAAATGTGGATCTAAGTTCAGAAAACAACACTTAAAGATTAAAGCTGCAATTCTTATTAGATACCACAGTCCAGCACAGTCGATCCATGTAGTCAGCATCCCAGGTTGTCCTGTCACAAAGAAAATATTGAAAATGTTTATTAAATAAATCCAGATTTTACTACCAATAAATCATTCAAACGGGATTACTGAACCATGCACATGCGATTAGAGATTCAGAACCATGCACAATCTGTGATTGCAAAATAACAGTTCAGAACTTGGAATTCACACATAATATTTCCTTATATCACTCATTTTTCAATCAAAGTAATCAAAGTTCAGAAGCATACACACATCCAATTTTAAAATATATAAATCAGATTTTGAATTGTTACCTGATGTCATGACCAATGCAGAACATAAGATTCCCCAAAGAACGAATTGAAAAATGGAGACCATTGTGCGAACAAGTTTTTCTTTGCGCTGCGCTCCACTGGGATGCCTTTTTATTATACTTATTACTCTCCTCCTTCCCACCTACTACAGAAAATTATTACTCAAAAATTAATTAAGATCTAAGTAAAATATTGCCACCTGTTTAAACTGTAAAAAAAAATTATTATGATACTACTATTTGAAATATTATTTTATAAAAGAATGGAAGTAAAACAATATTCAGTGCCTATATAATATAGTAAAGATTAAATATTTTTAAGTTTATGTATTAAAATTAATATCACCATTACTTTCATATTATATATATATATATATATATATATATATATATATATATATATATATATATATAAATTAAATTTTATTCAATACAAATAATTAAATATGCTTTGAGTTTTTAAATTCTCTTATTTCCGTCCTTACTAAATAATTAAGATATTAAATAAAGTTTAGAATTATAATAAATAACTGCTTTTAAATATTTAGTACAATAAAAATATGTATTTATTATTTTATTAAAGAAAGTATAATTACTTGTACATTACTTTTATAATTTATAAAAAATTACTTGTTATTGTTTACAACGTTTATTATTTTTAAATTCATTAATTTACTTTTGCATTATATTTTTAATATATATATATATATATATATATATATATATATATATATATGTTATGTATTTATAATTTATTTAAAATATTTTTTTTTGTTTCATATTTATATATTGCAAGTCATTAATTAATTTTTACTATAGTTTAATTTTTAATATATGAAAATTATTTATTCTGTCTCCATATATAATATTGTACTTACTTTCTTTAAAATAAAATTTATTTAAATATAGTTTCTTATGTGATAAATTATTAACAATTTTTCTCAATAGACTTGTTAAAAGATTATTTTCTTGTTTAGCACTGATTTAAAATTAGTGATTTAAAAATTTAGAAATATTTGTAGTGGGGTTAAAAAATTTAAACAAAAGTTAATTAACTTAATAATTTTTGTTGTTATGTTTATGTCGATAAATAATGTTATGGATGTTTAGAAAAATTGAAAAGAGATTTAAGATATTTAATAGGATATTGAAAGTGTAAGAATGTTTGAAATGATTATTAAAAAATATTATTGATGATATGAATGTTAGGATAAAAAATTTATTATTGATGAAATAATTATATTAATTTTATTTAAATAATATTGTAGGAATTTTCAAATGAATGAACATGTAAAGTAAAGTTAATAAAGTTACATAGGTAAGGATTCAGAAATGATTTTAACGAAAAGTCACTGTCTTTCGAGACAACATAACCATATAATTGGTTTCTCTTTCTCAAAAATCTGGTTTTTCTTTTATTTCAGATTGAAGATAAAAAAGTTATAAATACCATCTTTCGTGATTAGATAGGCAAGAATATGCAAGTGTATATTAATGATATGGTAATCAAATCTTATAGCACTGAAGAATACATGATTGACTTGACCGAGATCTTTGAGCAACATTGCAGGAACAAACTGAAATTGAATCCAGAGAAATGCACCTTTGGAGAGTGGAGGGAGAAAAATTCGTCGGCTTTATACTTACATCCAGCGGAATTGAAGCTAATCCTGAAAAAAGTAAATCCATTATAAATATGAGGAGCCCAGATAATGTTAAAGAGGTTCAACGTCTGATGGGCATGTTAACAATACTATCCAGATTTCTTCTCAAACTAATCGAGATGACAAGGCCGATTGTGAAGTTAAAAAAAAATTTCAAAAATTTTGAATGAGTGTCGAGTGTGAAGAAACATTTTGTGACTTAAAAGAGTTTTAAGAAAACCCTCTTGTTCTAAAAAAAACCAGAACCTAATAAGAGATTGCTATGGTATATCCTAGTATTTGATGATGTTGTTGGTGTCGCCCTTGTCCAAGAAGGTGATTCTCAACAAGAAGTTTATTTTGCCAGCAGAGTTCTTCATGGAGTAGAAACAAGGTATCAAATGGTTGATAAGGTCGTTTTGGCCTTAGTCCATGTTACAAGAACGTTATCTGCCTACTTCTAGAGTCATTAAGTAGTAGTCAAAACTGACTATCCAATAGCCAAAATAATTAGAAATCCTGAGTCCGCATAGAGAATGATGGCGTGGTCAGTCAAGTTCTCTAAATTCGGTCTACTCTATGAACTGAAAGAGCCAATCAAATCCCAATGTCTGGATGATTTTGTTTCTGACTTGCGAAAAGACTTTCATGTTGATGAAAAATGGATTTTATACGTAGATGGGTCATCCAGCAAGAAGGGGAGCAGAGCTGGTATACTCTTAGAAGGAGGAATCCTAGAAGAGAAAGGTTCTAGAATCTAATAACAGACAAGAGTAACTTTAGATTATCTAGATGGAAAGGGAAAGCTTTTCTCTACGGTAGGAAGGATTTGCTTACTGAAATCAGTTATTAGTGTTTTACCATTATTTGATATGACCTTTTATAAAGCCCCGATAAGTGTGTAAACACATTAAAAAGTTACAAGCTAGATTTTTATGCAGGTAGCGTCATGATGGCTGAAAAATTGCTTGGGTTAGTTGGGAGAAAATATGCAAACCTATGGTAGGAGGTGGACTAGGTATTAAAGACAGTTAAATTCAATTCAGCCTTACTTGCTAAGTGGAAATGGAGGCTAGGAACGAAGGAGGGAGGGTTATAGAGAGATGTGCTAGAGTCAAGGTATGATCAGTAGAGGAATATGGGTGAGAATTCTATGAACAAAAGACATTCTATTTGGTGATGGGATCTTTATAAAGTTTGCAGTGAGGGATCGTATAAAAACTGGTTCGGGGGCAATGTTAAATGGAAAATAGGGGATGGTAGGAGAGTGAAGTTTTGGAGAATAAGTGGGTTGATGACCAACCATTGAAAGATAAGTTTCAAAGGCTATTCTCTTTATCATTGTGTAAGGAAGCGGTTGTGGCAGAGGTTGGAACATGAGAATACGAAAATGGTTTAGAGAGAGTTAGGTGGAACCTAAATTGGCATAGAGAGAGATTCGAGTGGGAAAAAGAGTTAGAGATACAACTTATCAACAACATTTTAAACATATAATGGAAAAGCGGGTACCCAGGATAGTTGGTTGTGGACTGCAGATGATCACAATGAATATATAGTAACGTTGGGATATAAAATATTAAACCAAGAGGATCTTGATGAAAGTGTAGGTAGCTTATAACTGATTTGGAATATTAAGGCAACACTATCTCCATTAGTATGCATTTGGAGGGGAATGCAGGACCGGTTACCTACAAAGTTTGATTTATCCAAAAGAGGCGTGGATGTGGGCAGTCCGATGTGTCCTTTGTTTTTGGACGATCAGGAAACACTAAAACATTTATTTATAACTTGTAAGGTGACATAAAGAGTGTGGGATGCATGTGATAGGTGGATTGGAATAGAGATAATTAAGCATGAACACCTTGATCTGCATATGTTGACTTTTCATTTGTTGGGACTAAATTTGAAAGTATATAAAGCATGGAAAGGGATGTGGATAGCTATAATGTCAGAAATATGGAATCATAGAAGTAAGGTAGTGTTTAGAAACGGGAAAGTTGATGATATAGAAATATTTTTTTCCAAGCACAACTAAAATGTTGGTCATGTCTAAAACATAAAAAGTCAAATACTTATTTCTCGTACTCTGATAGGTGCCTTTGTCTTGTAGAATGTCTTAAATATGTGGTATAAACGATGGGAAGCAGAGCTAGGTTACTTGGGTGGTCAGATAGTTTGACATGCTTGGATTGAGAGTGGGTAGGAGGTGCCACAATGTCATAAACTAATCAAGGAAAATGGTCTTAGTTAGGGTAGGTAGGATCTTTTATTGGCAGGTATACACGTAAAAGAAACATGGAAGCGCACAGTGGTCATGAAACAAGCAAAGGAATGGAATACTTAGCCCTAACTGGTTTACTCGGCAAGAAATGAATATAAAAGGCTACATAAGCTACAACAATAGTAAAACAAAGATGTTCGATTTCGAAAGGGGACATCCCTCGCGGTTGGAATTGGATTATACATTGTAAAAGGAGTAGCCTATAAAATATTATTTTTGTGCACTGATTAAACATACTCAATGTTTCTCGTATTCCCATCCCTCACAATCAAGTTTTCAGAGAAATTCTTATGTTAGTGAGTTTGTTTGTATGATACTGTTATTAGGGACATCTGGATATTGTTGACTGGGTTACATGTAAAAGGTTGGAACATCTCTAAAATATTCCATCTTATTTAATTTATTTTTAGCTTGTTAAAAAAAAACATCACCACTCTTATTAATTTCTTCTTAATTTTATTTCTCTAACGTCTTTACTGATAAACAAGATAATGGTTTTAACCATCTCCATTAGGAGAGAAGAAAGAAACATAGCACTGAAATCTTCACAAATAGCCTTTTGCATCTATCAACATTCTCTTTGGGGAATTTTCTGCATATTTTTGTCTTGAGTTATAATATTTAAGAGGTTCATCTCATCTCTTAAATTCTTTTTCTAAAGGGCTGAGTCATGTTTTATTTCTTTGTTCTGTACGTTTCGTTTATAGGGTGAGTAATTAAATAGAAAAGGTCCTAACTGGTGAAGGTGTGAGGATTGAGAAGGAACTCAAGATTTAACAGGTTCAGAACTGGGTATGGTTCGTGAAATACAAAATGCATGAAAAAAGGCAACAAAAGCAAGGACAAAAACACACTATCCTTCAAAAATCCCTGAAACATAACCCTCGAGGCGGAAAGGGAATTGTGCCACGAATGAGGCCACTCAATTCTCAACAACCGCTTGAAAAAAACGGACAATATGGTAAAATATTATTTTACCATTATTTAAAGTGAAAATACATTTTGGAAGAATTTTGCATAACAGAATTTCTGAAACCATAAACTTATGGGAAGTGAAACAACAATATATACACTAAAATCGACCTATTCAAAATTACAAAAGCAGTGGGTGAGAACGAGGTTGATATATGAAATAAATTTTGAAAAATAATAATAATAATAAGATGATTACAAATTTGATATGAAGATTATATGTATATACTAATTTTATTCATTACATTTTGAGTATAAGCAAATGGAGCTTTTCGTAAGGTCTAGATAGAAAAATTTATTAAATAGAAGAATAGTAAGAAGAAACAACTTCTACATTATATATGGATCATTGAATGAAACATGTGACATGCTAATTAAAGTACCAACCATAAAAGCATTTTTAGAGTTTTTTTTCTCTAGCAATTCAATATGTAGCAGTTCAATAAGAGGAAAATAGTCTGCAAAGAGTGTTTGGATGACTATCATTTTGGGCAATGTAGAAACACAGGAATTCAAAGCTTGGAAACGAATATCCATAGCTAATTTCACTTGGTACTTTTAACTAGTATATATAAAGTGTATGTGTAAGTACATATAAAACACTGAAAACAATAGAGGTATATGATACGCAGACTGAGGATGGGTACAAGAAAAACAAATATTTGTTCTGGCATGCCATAAGAAGAGTAATGATCTATGCCTAGGATACCATTCTATCATAAAACATCCCTGCCAAAACTAATACAAAAGCAACATACAATTGTGGAACTGTGATGCCTCTGTCTCGTGCATGGGTAACAGTATAAGCCTTTATGTTCTTCTCTTTGCTAAATTCAAACTTCGCCCTATCTGTTTTTTTAATCATTTTCTATAGTTACCAGGGTTACTTAAAATGGATAAGGTGGTGATAAACATATATTTTTTTAAGTGTCTTGATCAAAACTTGTTATGTGTGAGTCACATTAGGTCAAATTGTTTGTTACTTATAAAACAAAAAGGTATATTTTATCAACATTGAATTAGTCAAATACTTACCATATTCATTACTTGCATGAACACCAATTTATATAAGTTATTCACTTTAACAAAATGAAGTTACACAGAGAAAAAGTATATATATATTTGCATTCTTATTAATAATAATTAGTTACATGTAATCATGTCTTGTATTCTTATTATACTTATTTTAATATATTTGTTTAATCTTTTAACTGGTAAAAAAAATAAAAAGCTTCACAACTGCGTCATATTTTGTGAAGTTTATTTTGTTTCATATCCTATACACTATTGTTAATACAAAGTTTTATAATTCCCTTGTAATTACTTACCATCTTAATATTTTTAAATGAGTAAATACATGCGTACGTCTTAAAAAATGAGTAAGTATTACTTACAATACTTTAATAAAAAAAACAACTCCCTCTTTCGTCTTTTTCAAATTTGATATAGTTGTATTTGAAAACAAAAAAAGTTAAAAACATCAACTTCAGCTATGTTAACACTGTTATTTATTACCTGCAACAAGCTTAAATATATATTGAAAGAAGAGAATATATTGAATGCGAAAGAAAAGTACACAAAAAAAAACATGGGGCATCAAATGCTACAATAAATTTTTATTTCAACATGTATATAACATTTACATTATATCATTTTAAACCATTATTTAAATTTTCCTTTTAGTGTCTAAACAATTAAACTAATATGATATAATATTAATAGAAAAACATTATTTTTCTTACTTTTAGAAAATGAAAGAAACAAAAGAATTAATAAAACAAGTTCTGATTTGACAGTAACAGTTGAGATAAGCCTATAGAGAAAAGATAAATTTGGAAGAACACTAATAAGCCTCTACAGAAGACTTAGAATCACTAAACCAAAACAATGGTTTGGTTCTAGAATTAAGTGGGTACTAGGAGATGGTAAGCAAGTAAAAATGTGGGAGGACATATGGGTATGTAATCAAGCACTTAAAGGAAAAATTTCCAAGACTATATTCCTTATCTATCTATAAAGATAGTGTGATTGTAGATGTGGGGGTTTGGGTGTGTAATGATAACAGGGAGTTTTTTTAAGTGGAATTTATCATAGAGAAAGGAGATGTTTGAGTGGAAAAAGGAACTTTATAAACAGTTATTAGATATATTAAATTCTGCCCAGTGGAAACGAGATACACCAGATCATTGGAATTGGATTGCTAATGACTTGTCCAGATATATTGTTAGATCTGGTTTTGAAATACTTCATGCGTAGGGTCACCAAAGCCGTACTAATATATTTGAATAGTTATGGAGAGTGAAAGTAGCACCATCTGCTATAATCTGTGGGGGTTTATTAAATAGGATCCCAACACGAGTGAACCTAGCCAAGAGAGGTATAAACTTAGGCAGTTACTTATGCCCACTATGCAACAAGTAAGAGGAGATAACTGAACACCTTTTCATTACTTGTGAAGTGACAATTAAAGTTTGGGATAATTGTAATAAATGGATAGGAATAACGGTTAGACATAAGGTTAGACATAAAGCAATTGACATTCACTTTCAGAACTTCTATTTGTTGTGCTATAATGAGAAAGTAAATGATGTTTGGAAGGGAATGTGGATAACAGTAGTGTGGAAAATTTGGAAACTTAGGAACAAAGTGGTGTTTAACAATGATGTTGTTGATGATTTAGAAATTTTTCCTTAGCACAATTGAGTTGTTGGACATGGGTCAAATATTGTAGGAAAAGAGTGATTTTGTCATTCTCATATTGGAATTTATGTCCTTTGTAGTGTTTGATAAATTTAAGATGACTAAGTTGTATTTATTCTTTTGTTAAGTGAGCTTAGGGGGGCTGGGTAGTAGTGCTAGTAGGTTAGGACAATACATACTTAGATACTTGTGATGCAGGTGAATGTGACAAGTTTAGTATTTATCAAGAGACACATTCTGGTGCTTTTAATGTTGGTAGTATGCCGCGACTAAAAGATTCTTACTGGTGTATGGAACTTGCACGATTTAAGGTGGCATCAACGAAAGATTCTTACCACAATGCCTATTACGAATTAGCCATTGGGCATAGACACCATTGAGGACATGGGAAAATGGTTTTGTGATTAACCATGATCAACTCTTCCACTGTGTCATACAAAAAATTTCACAACTATTCACAATCTCATTCCTAAACACAATTTTGTTTATATGGTTTCATATTTTGGATACTATTGCGACGCACATCCTTTTTCAAGTTATGATTTGTTTTGAATTCATCCAAACAAAATGAAAACTCTGCAATTCAGATCCATTCTTTCATGTCTAGTTCTTACGATGTCAATTCATTTATCACATGCATCTCACACTCTTTGTGTTACCTTATATGTGTTAAATAAATGTATGACAGATTCCTCACCTTCCAAACACACATGCAGCCTAAGTCCACACCTATCTCAAATTCTGCTTTGTAGGCAGCCTATCCATCATAGCTATCCAAATGCTAATAGAGATGCCTTAATGCTCCACAATAGTCCAAAAACTTCGCTACTTTCTCTTCTTGGTTCAAGAAGCTGTAAGCATATTTGACCGAATACTCATTCGTATCCTCATTTATCCATAACCAACAATCCTGGGTCCCCCTCTTCCACTGGACTTTTGATAGGCAATAATTACTAAGTTGTTTAAGTAATTCTTTTCCTATTCAAACCTTATCTCAAGTTCCATCTTAAGCACTCTATACCTTTCATACACTCCTAATTCGCTACCTCATCCACTACACTGTCTTTCCTCGGTGACACTGAGTATAGTCATGGGAACCTCTCTTTTAGTGGTTGTCCATCAATCCAGCTATCCTTCCAAAATTTTGCTCTCTTCCCATCACGTATCTTTCAATGTACATAACTATCAAACCAATTTAAGTAAGGCCCTGGGCTAGAACAACACACTTCGTATATATCCCTCCACCAAATGGACTTCTTTTAATTCAATGTGTCATCTTCCATATTTCTCCAAGAACCGCATCCGCATCTTGACTCTAAAACTTCCTTCCATACACCACCCTCCTCCATAACTAGCCTCCACTTCCGTTTTGCCAGTAGTGGAAGGTTAAATTTACCTATATCTCTAATTTCAAACCCACCTTCCTGCTTCAGTCTACAAGTCTTTTTCCAACTAACTCATGCAATTTTTCTATCCCCATGGCCCCATCCCCATAGAAATCTGATTTGGATCTTCTTAATGGCCTTGCACACACTAATCAGTGCTTCGAAGACTTACTGATAAAGTAGAGATAAAGCATTAATTACGAAATTAATTAAGCAAATCCTCCTTGCCAGACAATACTTTCCCTTTCCATCTTTGAGAGTCTAGCTTTTATCTTCTCAATTATTGGTGTCCAGAAATTCTCTCTCATAGGATTACTACGTATTGGCATCCCCAAATATTTAAACGATAAACTCATCATCCTACAGTTTAGACATCTCGCCCATACGGTTAAGGTTTCCTATCTTATTCTCCCTGTTCAAACCTGACTTTTATGAAAGTTAACTCTTAATCTCGACATCATCAGTTCAAAACTTCTCAAGATTGAGGGTTGACACATGAATAGTGTGTCATTTGCAAATTGGAGTAGTTCTACCTGAACCACTTGCACCAATTTTGAGACCTTCATACAAATTCTTCCTTCTACCCTCCCTTACTAAACCTGTAAGTCCCTTAGTAACTATAAAAAATAATAAAAGTGTCAGTGAATCTCCTCGTCTCAATCTTCTCTTAAGTCTAAATTCATATGTGGGGCTGCCCAAGATAGATATCGTGGCAGATTCTAAACTTACTTTGATCCATTTAATTCATCTACTAGAAAAACCTAATTTACCCACGTCTTCTCAAAATTCACTTTAATAATCACTCCACCTTTTTTATTTACTTTGGAAGTTAGTATAAACAGAAGCCCTATTTTTATATCTCACAGTTAAAGTTGCAATTCTTATAAGATACACACAGTTCAGGACAGTCTATCCATTGTGTCAACATCACAGGTGGTCCTATCATAAAGAAGAAAATTGAAAAGATTTATTAAAATAAATTCAGACTTTTAAGTATGAACCATGCATGACGGTAAAAAGCTAATTCAGAACTTTATATCACTCATTCTACTAAGTTTGGAAGCATACACACATCCAACAAATCTAAGTCAGATTTTGAATTGTTACCTAATGTTAGGACCAAAGCAGAACATAAGAATTTAAAAAAAATAAAAAAACAAGTTCAAACATGAAGGAGGTGGTCATTCTGTGAAGATTTATGATATGAGTTTTACTACATTACAGAAATTATTACTCTGTCTGTTTCCACCTATTACAAAAATTCATTATTTAAAAATTAATTACGATGTAAGTAAAGTATTGCTAGGTATTTATACAGTTTTATTACTTACTGATTTTTATTATCATATTAGTAAAAAGAAATAATCAGTAAGTATATATTATATTAAAGATTAAGTTTTTTTAAGTTTATGTATTAAAATTAATATTACTATTCTTAAAACATTACTTTCATATATATATATATATATATATATATATATAATAAAATATGAAAGTAAAATGTATGAAGAATGATATATTAAGTTTAATACATATTATCTATTGAATAATTTTTTACTCTAATTCTTTTATAAAATAATATTAGTACGATAATAAAAAGCAATAACAAAACTGTATAAACAGGTATTAATACTTTATTTACATCTTAATTAATTTTTAAATAATTATTTTTGTGGTAGGTGCGAAGAAGGAGAGTAATAATTTCGGTGATGAAATAAAAGGCAACCCAACGCAAAGAAGAAAACTCATTAGAAATCTTCACAGGCTTCCTTCATGTTTCAATTTGTTCTTTTGGGAATATGTTCTGCTTTGGTCCTCACATCAGGTAACAATTCAAAATCTAACTTAAATCTTTTTAAAGTTAGATGTGTGTATATGCTTACCAACTTCGATGGAAGAACGAGTGATATAAGGAAATATTATGTGGATTCTAAGTCTTTTACAGTGAGCGATTGTGAACTGGTTTTTTACAATCACAGATTGTGCATGATTCTGAATGCGGAGTTTCTTTTGAATAATTTATTGAAAGAAAACTATGAATTTATTTAATAAATATTTTCAATTTTGTTGTTTGTAACAGGACAACCTCTGAGTGGATAGACTGTGCTGGACCATGTGTATCTCATAAGAATTGTAATTTTAACTGTTGCAACCTGCAGTATAATGTTTAATTTTCAAGTGTTGTTGTTTCCGAACTTAATCCACATTGTACTGTTCAATTTCAGTTATTGTTGGGAACTTGATTCACATTGTACTGTTCAATTTTCAGTTGTTTCCAAACTTAGCAATGCAAACATCCCTCTCACAAAACTTGAAACATTGTACTGTTCAACTTTTAAAGTTCTGCCTATCATATAGGTGTCTTGGTTTCAGTGTTTTATATATAATTACACATATCCTTTAGATAGTATATGGATTAAATTACCAAGTGAAATTAGCCATGGATATCTCTTTCTAATCAGCTGTGAATTCCTGTCTTCCCAAATTGTCTAAATGATAGTCATCCAAATACTCTTCTAGACTATTTTCCTTGTTATTGAATTTCTACAGACAAAAACTCTCTGAAAATGCTTTTGTTTTCGGTAATTGAAACAGCTCTTTATCAGTTATATCAATTAGTCATGCATCTTTAGTAAAGGAATAATTTTTTTCTAAAACAAACCATGAAATGATATTTGACATTCTAATTTGTTCAAACATCAAAGCAACTCAATATCGTAATTTTTAGCACAATGAAACATAAAAATCTAGGATTCTATTAATTCTCGTAACTATTTTTAACATGTTCATCAATTTAAAGCTATATTGTCATACAAATTGGTTTAATGCCCATTTTTAAACCAAATTCAAATATACAAGTTTATATTCTTAAAAAATCAATCAGCTCACAAAGTTACATAATGAAGCATTCTTACTAGAGGCAAAACAACAACTATATTGTACTTAGTCAGCTGATCTTGATAACTAGTTAAACATAATTTCATTATCTTTCAACATTTCAAATTTTGAATATATAAATAAAGTCTCTGTACCAAAAATCATAACACAAGCAGATTATATCAATGTTCTAATGAAAATTAAATCTGCAACACCAGTAACTTTAGTCTTCTAACTTAGAATTCTAGAAAAAAAAAATCTAAGTCAGCATCGATTACTTGATTTGAGCATATACTCTTCAAAAGAGTTTCAAAAATCAGAGTTTCGAAAACCTAAAAGTAAGAGCACTCTAACTTGTAACACAGAATATCTGATCAATAATCAGACTACCACCACAAGATGTAGAACCAACATAGACTCCTCTTGAAATTTCTGAAGACACATGCAACAACTATACCAAGACCTATAGAACAAATTTAAAATTGACTCAAAGGAGAAAAAGGGTAGAATCTAACTTCCCGGAGTTTCTGATCGGGCAGTGTCTTAGATTTCTGCACAAGTCCAGTGATAAACTTCGATTGTTGATTTGATTAAAAAAGAAACATAGGTTCAGAGAGAAAGCAGAGAGAAAAGGGGATATAGAAGTTAAGAGAAATGGTGATTTTGTAAAAGTGAATCTTCGCTATTAGATTATTCTATAACTACATCTAAGCTTATTCTGTAAATACATTTAAGGAAATCTTCTATAATAAAATTAATTAATTTGGCAAAATTAAATTTATTTTACATTTACATGCTTTTTAGAAATTATTCTTAATATGTGTGAAACAAAATATTCTTTTCAAATAATTTTATTAATCTTATTTATTTAAGACTTAAATACTTAAATATTATTTAAGTTTAGAATATGTCTTGTTTTAATACTAAAGGAATAATTAACATAGTAAATAAGTTATAGAATTACCATCAATTAACTATTTTTAAATGTTTCATTCAATAAAAATATATATTTATTATTTTATTCAATAAAATATAATTACTTGTACAATTTATAAATAATTATTATTTTTATTTATAACAACTATTATTTTAAAATTTACTAATATACTTTTACATTCTATTTATAAGATTCTAAATATTCAGAGCAATAATATATAAGGACTTAAAATAAAAATGATATTCATAAGATGATATCTAAATATTTTATTGTTAAAATTAAAAGTTGATATAATTAAAAAATCAATTATTCAGATTAATAATCAAAAGTCATCCTTAAACTGTTTGACGTTAAATAGAGCAAGTATATATATATATATATATATATATATATATATATATATATATATATATATATATAATCAACTTAAAAACCTGAAAATTTAAAAAATGTATTCTAAGAATTTTTCCATTAATTAAGAAATATAATAAATTTTCTTTAATTTTAATAAAATAGTTATGCAATATTTTTTCTTTTGATCTAATATATATATATATATATATATATATATATATATATATATATATATATATATATATATATATATATGAAAATTATTTCAAAATTGAAAGACATATAAAAGTATAATAGAAAAAATTATAAACGAATGGTTAAAATTCTAAAATAAAAGATAAACTAAACTAAAATTTAGACTCCCGATAATTATTTATTACATAAATTATTACTTTCTCTCTTAAAACATTATTCAAAAATTAATTAAATTGTGAGCAAAGGATTGACTACAGTTTTATTACAGATTTTTACTATTATTATCCTACCATTATTTGAAATATTATTTTAGAAAAACATTAAAATAAAAAAAATATTCAGAACATGTAATGCTAAAGATTATTTTTTTTTTTTAAGTTTATCTATCTAAATTTAGCTTTAAAGATAAATAAGATGAAACTTAAATACTTTTTTAAAAAAAAGATAAAATTCTATAAAAATAAGAAAATCATTATTGAATTTTTATTTTTATAAACTTAAACAAAACATACACAGCTTCTCTCTCTCTTCACCTCTCTATATCTCTTTTTTCTGTCAATTTTACTCCTCATATTCTAACTATTTCAGAATCTGGTAAAGCTATATAGTAGTTGAGGAGTCTATGATTATTTCTAACCCATCAGAATCTTAATCAAAGTAAGTTCTTATTTACTCTAAGGGTTCTTTGGTTTTTTTTTTTTTTTAATCCATCTTGGTGAAAATAGTTGAAAAAGGTGTTTCTCTCATGTTTATTAAGATTATACTGAAATTTGATGTTATTTGGATAATTTATTTCACACCCCTTGAGCTATGGATTGGTGTCATTATCTGATTGGAGAACTAATTTGGGAGTGGTAGTAAGATAAGGGTGTAAGAAAATAAATAAATATATTCCATTAACGTGGCTCATGTGAAATATAATATGGATCTGAATGTGATTTAATAGAATAAGAAGATCTATTGATAATTATGAGAGGTTATTTACTTTATAAATAATACAATAAACATGTGAAATATTTTATTTTTTATAAAAATAAAAGTTATATTAATAACAATAATAACTTTATTAATAATATTAATAATCTTAAGTATAGTCATAATAAGAATAATGATCATGAAGATTCTGTTTTCCTGGCACATTGATAATGTAAAATTATACTCACAAATAAAATTTAATGAAAAACACGAAATAAAATTATCCATAAATAAAAGTTGATGAAAAATTTATTAATGACTTGATTATTTACAAATTTTAACCCGTCATTATATTTCATAAATAATATCTAATTAGTCACGGATTTTACCTAAATAAATCCAATTTTTTTATAATGTACGTTATTGACTTTTAATCAAAAGAAAACTATTAGAGCCAAAAATGTTAAAATTGCATCCTGCCAGCAAGCATATGAGACTAAAAGCCAATTTTTCTTATTCATTTGCATACACAATATACCAGGACAACATAAAACAAGATAGGTACACAGATATTCACTATCTCTAACTAAACAATTATTCATTAATTAAACAAAGTTATTAATGGGGATTACAGTTGCAGAAGTTCACAATTTGGCTGTCTATTTATATGTGACTTTGGAGCCAGAGTGAATGAATGTGGCATAAATTCCTTATTTATGAAGGTGACACATTTTTTGTTGTCTGAAATCACTTATTAATTGAATATTTTGGGATCATTTCAGTCACCTCTCCACTCTAATTAATTTCACAGCTGTGTTTTAATTATCTCTAACGTCTTCTCTAATAGACATAATAAAAAGATAATGGTCTTAATCATCTCCATTAGGAGAGAAGAAAGAAACATAAGGTATAATCTTCACAAATGGCCTTTGGCATTAGAGTTAAGGTATAATATTTAAGAGGGCTTAAATTCTTTTTTTAAAGGGATTTTGTTTCTTTAATATCTTTATGTACATTTAATTTTTAGGTGAGTAATTAAATAGAAAAGATACTAACTGGGGAAGGTGTGAGGGTTGGGAAGGGGATCCCAGATCTCATAAATGGGGAGGGGACCCCGAAAATACATTCTGGAACAATTTTTTGCAGAACGGGATTTCTTAAACAATTATTGAAGTGAAACTAACAAAGTATACCTATTCAAAATTACAAAATTGCAATAGATTGACTTACGAAAATAATTTTTAAAAAATAAAAAGGATTCCTATTGAGCAAATCTTTTTATAGAGAATCATTTTTATTATAATAATTTATTTATTTATTTACTTATTATTACATATAAATTTTATGTAAAAGAAAATTTATAAAAAATATTACAAATATATATCAGTGTAATGATATATATATATATATATATATATATATATATATATATATATATATATATATATATATATATATATATATATATATATATATATATATATATCCATAGCTTTTCTATGTTAAGAGGGTTACACTTATTATATTCCCAATTCTGCTTCCATCATATATTCTATTCCATACACAGTCTTAAAAAGCAAACCTATCTGTGATTTGGACATTATGAGCCGACCTTACGTATTTTTGTACTTTAACTTCTTTGATTAAACAGTGAAACAGTGTCAAATTTTTTTTATATAACTATGTTATGTCCTCACCATTCTTCTCTTCTTTCTATTCTTTCTTAAATTAAACCTTTTCTTATTGTCTTTTTCTGTGTTTGGAGAGAGGGATGCTGCTTTTCCTTTTCTGAGGACTTCTTTGGACAATTTCCAATAATTTCATAATACTTAGGTTATTCACTTACCATTTTCATCAAATCTATTCATGGATCCGTTTTGTGATGAGTACAATGTGGATAAGTTTTAAAACAAGTGCATGCAATTATCCATTCTCCAGTACAATGAAGATCAAATTCGAAAACACAATATTTAAAAATTGAAGAGAATCCCCTTTTTTGGAGATAGGCACGGTCCACCTACTACAAAAATAATTATTTAATAAGGAAACTATTAATACAGTTTTATTATATAGATTTTTATTATCATACTATTATTTAAAATATTATTTTATAAAAGATTTGGAGTAAAATAAAATATTCAGTACATATAATACTGATTAAAAGTTTTTTCAAGTTTAAGTATTAAAATTAATAGCACCATTCTTCAGACATTGTACTTTTATTCAATACAAATAATTAAATATGCTGAGAAGAAAAAAAAATAATTAAATATAAAATGAATACATCTTATATAATTAGGAAATCTTCTATAAGAAAATTAATTAATCTAGCAAAATTAAATTTGTTATAAACTTACATGCTTTTTAAAAATTATTTGTATGTGAAATAAAATATTCTTTTCAAATAATTTTATTAATCTTATTTATTTAAGACTTAAATACTTAAATATTATTTAAGTTTCTAATATGTCGTATTTGAGTACTCATTGAATAAATAAGATTATAAATAAGTTTTAGAATTATGATAAATTAACTATTTTTAATTGCTTCATTCAATAAAAATATGTATTTATTATTTTATTCAGTGCAATTATTTTTACATTACTTTTATAATTTATAAATAATTATTTTTCTGTTTATAACTATTATTGCTTTTAAATCTACCAATATACTTTTGCATTCTATTTATAAGATTCTATATTTTTATTTTAGAATAATAGTATGTGAGGACTTAAATAGAATATAATATTAACAAAATGATATCTAAATATTTTATTTTTAAAGTTAAAAATTCATATAAATAAGAAAATCAATAATTGGTATCTTATTTTTATAAAATTATCATTTTTTGATAATAGATTTTTTTCTTTTATATTTTTTTTTAGAATTTTGTCGCTACTTGTCATTTTAGACTTCTTACATCAAATAAGATAAGAGTGTTCATTAATTAATTAATATATACATACATATATATATATATATATATATATATATATATATATATATATATATATATATATATATATATATAAACTTAAAAAATTGAAATTATTACAAAATTGAAAGACATGTAAAAGTATAAGTAGAAAAAATTATAACGGTACGGTTGAAATTCTAAAATAAAGATATACTAAATTAGTAATTTCTTATTATTATTAAATATTATATACATTTATTACATATTTGACACTCTCAACAAATTATTTATTACAGAAATTATTACTGTCTTTTGCCAGCTAAAAGAATCATTATTCAACAATTACTTAAAATAAAAATATAAGTAAAGGATTGCCTCTTTATACAGTTTTATTAGATTTTTTTTTTATCTAATTAACACCTTTTTAGTTTTTATTTCCCTCAATAACATCCTTTATTTAATATTTCCTTCAATAATACTCTTTATTTTTTAATTCCTAAAATATCACTCTTTAGTTTTCTGCAATAGCATTCTTTTTTTTTTTTGTAATAGTTATTAAAAATTGTAATTATTAGTTTATTAAAATTAAGATAAAAACAATGTAAAAATAATTAAATTCAAATTTAAAAAAAGGAAAGAAAATAAAATTAAATATTTTATAGGTTTTCAAACTAATTAATTATAGTAGGAAAAATGATAAATTATTTATTTTATATTTTATAATAAATTTAAATGTGGCATAATAAATTATATTAAAATAAATTATAATAATTTTGTGATTGGATTTTTATATTAAAATTGATTTTGGAAAAAAATTATAATAAATTATAAAATTGTTATTTTAATTAAAATTTGTATTTTTAGTTTGTTTAAAAAAATCTAAATAATTAATGGAAAAAAGCAAATAAAAATTTGATAAAGATAAAATTCGATTTTTGATAAAGATAAATTTGGATTTTTGATAAAGATAAAATTTGTTTTTGATAGAGATAAAATTTGATATTTTATTAAAGATATCATTTGATTTTTTATGATAAAAATTCGATTTTCGATAAAGATTTAATTGATTTTTTGATAAAGATAAAATTTGAATTTTGATAGACATAAAATTTATGTTTAATTTCACACAAAGTATTTTCTGTACTATTAACTAAACTATTTAGTGAATATATGATTGTTATTTATTTTTCTCTTTATATTCAATTGTGTATTGCATCATTTCAATAATTAACAATTTTTAAGTAATAAATATAACATTTAAAAGCAATTTAAAAATAAATTAAATTTTATTTAAAATTTTTAGACCATTTAATTAATATTTATTTGCAAAAATACTTTAACAATTTTATTTTATTTTTGCTATTAACTATTCAGATATATTTTTAACAAATGAAAAATACAAATTTTAATTCAAATAAAAATTTTATAATTTATTATAATTTTTTCTTCCAATATTAATTTTCAATACAAAAATATAACTAGTAAATTATTATAATAAAATACAATCACAAAATCATAAAAAAATAAAAAATAAAAAAATAATAATCGTAATTAATGTATTGACTATTAAAAAAATAAAAAATAAAAAAATAATAATCGTAATTAATGTATTAACTGTACGTTAATTAAAGAATAAAAAAATAAAAGAGTGTTATTTCAGGAATTAAATAATAGAGTTAGAGAGAGAAATAAAAACATAAAGAGTGTTAATGAGAGAAATAAAAACAAAAAATGTGCTAATTAGGTAAAAAAAGTCGTTTTATTACTGATTTTATTATTATAATACTATAATTTGAAATACTATTTTATAAAAAAATTTAAGTAAGAAAATACTCCACACATATTATAGTAAAGATTAAGTTTTTTTTTTTTAAGTTTATGTGTTAAAATTAATATAACCATTCTTTAGAGATTGTACTTTCATATTTTACTATATATATATATATATAATATAATATATATATATATATATATACATAATATATATATATATATATATATATATACATAACATATATATATATATATATACATAATATATATATATATACATAATATATATATATATAATTATATAAATTGAATTTTATTCAATACAAATAATTAAATATAAAATGAATACATCTTATATAACTAATGGAATCTTCTATAAGAAAATTAATTAATCTAGAAAAACTAAATTTGTTATAATTTTACATGGTTTTTAAAAATTATGTCTAATATATGTGAAACAAAAATTATTTTCAAATAACTTTATTAAACTTATTTATTTAAGACTTAAATATGCTTTCAGTTTTAAAATTGTCTTATTTCAGTCCTTAATAAATAATTAAGATAGTAAATAAATTTTAGAATTATAAAATGTATCACCCAAAAAAAAAATAAAGCTTCTACTAAGGCGACTAAAGTATTATTATTAATAAAAATTGTGATTTTTAATAAAAATGATAATAATAAGAATAATAATATTATTATTAATGATATTAATAATATTATTAATAATATTATCAATCATAATCGTAAATATAATCATAATAAGAATAATAATAATCATAATATTATCATATAGATTGTCTGGTGCAGTGGTTAAAGGCTCTCTTCAACCTCAAAGGTCCTGGGTTCATCCTAAATAATAATAATAATGATAAATAATAATAAATAATGAGATGAGTAGAAGGATATAAAATAATATATCATTAATAAATAATGAGACAATTAGAAGGATATAAAAATAATCTTGACAATCATAAATTTTAATCATAAATAATAAAAAAAATTATGATATTACCTACGGATCAATATTAGTGGGTAATATAAACTTATACCAACGGAATAAATTCCGTGGGAAAATTACCTATTGATAAAAGTTGGTGGAAAATTTACCTACAACCTCATTACCTACGAATTTTGATCCGTGGGTAATGTCTGATTACCCACTGATTTTAGTAATTACCTACGGATTTTGACCATAGGTAAATCGAGTTTTTTTTGTAGTGTTAGTTAATCTATCTATGATTATCCATACGGAGTTATGTTTCTTCACTATACGTGATAAGTAGGTGAAAAAATATCTGAAAAATTATTCCATTTCTACACTGGAAATGTCTAACTACGTTAACATACCTATAAGTCTTTAATTTTTTGACAAGATAAACAAATAACTACAACTTGACTATATCTTCCTTCATGGCATGCTATTATAAGAGTTCCTGAAACCTTGATACCCTTGGGTTATACTTAGTTGTAAGTTGAGATTGCTTTCATGACTCTTAGATAATTCATCTGCCTTGATTTATCATTCTCTAACACAATTAGTTTGCTTCTAAATCTTAAGATACCAACCATTTCCAAAGGAGAGTTGTTAGTTCCATTTGTATATGTTAACTCAAATGCTTTTCAATTCAAATTCACCCATTACTCCTTTTTCAAATTTTTTCTAGACTCACAAAGTATAACAGGCATAATAGAACTAACATAATTTGAAGGTACAATCACTTCCAAATTCAAACTATTGAAACTTTCACTAAACTCCAACTACCAACTCTTTAATGTTAATATCTATATTTTTTGGTGACTCTAAGGATCTGCAATAACATTTTCTTTCCCAAGATAATACTTCATTCTTTTATTCATCTTTAACTAAAAGAATGAAATTATTATAGAGTCAATTCATAAAAAATAATTATATCTAGATCTTCCAAAGTTAGACGTCTCAATTTTACTTAGAATTTGTGTTTATCCACAACATCAAAACACCTACTGTAATATTAATGCTATACAAATAAAAAATATTGGTGTAAAACCTTCAACCTAGAAGATAATGTTAAAGTCTACAAACAACATTTAAAATAAGAGAACATTTTATGCTAAAATTCAATATATGTCTAACATCAAGTTACACACAAAATATAATCAATCATCTAAAACATATCTTTCAAATGTACTTTAAACATTTATAATTAAGATAAAAATTCATCTTGATTTAGTCATGAGTGTGCACCCTCACCACTTATCAAGATTATTTTCTTTCTTAATACTTTAATCTTCATTCATAACAATCATTTCAACTCAAATGCAACCAAAATTTCAAAGATCATTTATCAATTATCCAACAAAAAAATTTAACTATGCCTTGGAACTAGGCTTAAACAATTATTTGCAAACAGAGGAAACCTAACAAACCCACTACCCTGGGGTCCTCTTAAGGACAAACTACTCTGATACCATAAAATGTAACACACCAAAATATAAATATATAGACTATTACGCAGTAGACCCACGAAAGGATCTATACCAACTGTTGGACATCCCACATTGACTAGAGATGGGACCTTTCAATAGTTTATAAATGGGTGCAAACCTCACTTTACAAGCACGGTTGGTGGGTCACCCGCTATCGGGCTGCTATCAGACCACCCTTATAGTCTCACGCACGAGTTGAGTTAGGCTAGAGATGAGACCTTTCAATAGTTTATAAATGGTTGAGTTAGGCTTATGTACATGGCTCATGTACATAGTACAATCATTGCAGTTCATGAAGAAAATGGGTAAGCTATTGAAAATAAAAATTTATAACATGTTTCATACATGCAAAAACAACAAATCATATTAGTCATTCATAAGAATTCATTTAAAAATTCACATAAAAAGTTTCAATACCAAATACATTTTTATTTCAAGTATTCATGAACATCATACATAAAGGCCTCATATAAACCACATTATATATATCAGCTGCACATGAACCTATTGTCTTGCGGAAGACCCATTAAGTATGGCCATACTAGAGACTAACATCTAATCCAATACCCAGCCTTAGATTACCAACGAATCTAAGGAGAAGGATCAGGGTAAGTTCAAACATCCAATACCCAGCCTTAGATTACCAGCGAACCAGCGAATCTTAGGAGAAGGATCAGGGTAAGTTCAAACATCCAACATCGAGATTCTACCAATGGTCCCGGTGTGTGTGAACTCCCTCATCAGCTTCTCACCACCTGATATCTTGGTCTACATGACTTAGATCTTTAGTGAAACTAGAGGATCTCTGTTAAAACATAGGCGTGCTATACTTAATGTACACAAACAAGCACAATTCATACTTTATTCCAAATGTCTGACCTCAAATTTATCATTTCATTATTAACATCAATACATACCATTCAATTCACAAATCGTATATATAACAAGCAACACTTAATTATTAAATCATCAAAATTTAGTATACCAACTCACACATGATATTTTCTAACATCATTACTCAAATTAGGTTAATTAATCATATCAAATGAACATAAACAATCATACTCATTCAGTATTCAAGGACTATTCAGACCTACAAGAAAGACTTGAACACTGATAATCACATATTCAACTCTTCTATCTCAGAGTTCTATTTAAAAATAGCTAACTAGTATAAAAATAAGTTACTAGCTTCTTTTATCTGAAATGATGATTTTCAAAATAATTTCTTCAATCCGCATCAAAACATTAATCCAATCTTTAGTAATTTAGAATAATTTATCCAAACAAAATTAAATTTTAGTATAATCTAAAATAGATGAGATATAAAAAAAATTAAAAAGAAAAGAGAGCTTGAAAGAAGGAGAGAGAAGATAAAAAAAAAGAAAGTTATGGAGAAAGGGCTGGGTGCCGTTTGTTTTCATTTTCTTTACCCGGGGCTACAGGCCCACTGTATCCCAATTTTTTGGAATGATGCATTGTGTATTGCAAGTTATATCATTTAATTGTTAGAGACATATTGAGTTATGGGCATGAGGGGACCAAGGATAATAGCGAATTTGTATATTGTTTTTTCAAAAGTTTTTCATTTTGAAATAATATAATATCTTAAAGAAATATCTCATAATTTGTGTGCCAACTATAACGTAATCGGAAATTTAGTTAAACAAGTTTAAAGTCCATACTATCTGTATAATAAATTTAGTTATATAAATTATGTGTATGGTAGTGGATTGTCTGGGTCGTATTCAATTTATTTGTAAATATCTAAACATGTAAAAGGATTGTAACACTATAAATATTTTTTATATTTATTTATTTATTATTATAAAATGAAATTAAAAAAAAATTATTTACAATGATCAATAGGGTTTAGACTATTGTTTCGTAGTCGATTTTATCATTAATGTAATTACTACCCATCTTAGATAAATAAGAAAAAAAACCAAAGTATTTTTTAAAGTCTAAGTAATTATGCAAATTTTTTAGTTGCTGGTAAAAAGATTTTTTTTAAGGTGTAAAGTAAGGAGAAGAGGAAATAAATTTTGAGATTTGAGTATTTATATTATGTACAATTATTTTTTATTTTATTTTTCAATACCTCCCCCCATATATGTAGTACATTTTAATATTTAATGAAAGTGAAATTAATAATTAAATTGTGGATTATATTACTAAATTTGTCCATCAAAATGCTTACCTGTCCTCGTATTTATTATATGGAGGTGCCATGTTTGTTTTTATACAGATTTGATTGTCGAATTAATCATGTTCATCTTTTCATAAATTGTTATAGGAGTCACACGAAATAAAACTTGTTTTTTTTGAAAGGTTGATATTTTAAGGGGAACTGATTACCGTTCTAAACAATAATATAATAATATTAAACCAGTTGAGCTGCTTAGTTGTTAAAGTACATCTTATTTTACATTTTTATTTTCCTCTTCAAATAAAATCTTTTCTTTTTCATTTCTCTCTAGTTTCAAAACACTTGTTTATAAAGAAAAGCTAATACACTTTCACAAAACCACCACTCACACAAAACCACCACTCAACCTCTGTTTCCCCTTTTCTCTTTTCTCTTAACTCCTTCTTCCATTATTTATCAAATCAAGATTTGGAGTCTACCACTGGACTCATGCCAGAAATTTGTAATCAGAAATTTTGTTAGAGTAAGTTCAATCTTATCATTTTTCTCTTCTGAATCAGTTTTAAATCTGTTCAATAGGTCTTTTTAAATCTGTTCAATAAGTCTCTGTAGAGTTGTTGCATGTGTATTTAGAGACTTCAAGAAAAGTCTCCGTTGGTTTCACATCCTTGTAATGTAATCTGTGATCATTGATTAGATACTCTGTGTGTTGCAAGTTAGATTGCTCCTACTTTTAGGTTTTCGAAGCTCTTTTGAAAAAGTATATACTCAAATCAGGTAAGGGAAGCTGAAATAGATTTTTTTTTTTAAATTCTAAATTAGAAGAGCGAAATTAATGGTATTGTATATTTAATTTTATTATAACATTGGTAGAATATGCTTGCGTTGAATAAAGGTTTTATTTAGATATTTAAAATTTAAAATGTTGAATGTTGATGAAATTGTTGTCAAGAAGAACTCATAAATAAGTGCAGTATAGTTGTTGTTTTCCCTTTAGTAGGGTTGCTGTTTTCCCTTTAGTAGAATATAAACTTGTTCTTCTGAATTTGGTTTAGAAATGGACATTGAATGAATTTGAATGATAATGTAGCTTTAAATATATAAACATGTTGAAAATTAGTAGAGAACTGAGATGTTTTTAGTAAGTGTTATGAATTGTTCTGAGACTCTTTAATAGAGTCTTGGATTTTCATGTTTCATTGTGCTGAGAATTACCATATTGAGTTGCTTTGATGTACAGATGATTTAAAAAGCATGTGAAGAAGTTAGGATGTCAAATATCATTTCATGATTTGTTTTTGAAGAAAATTTAATTCTTGATAAAAAATGCAGGATTAATTGATATAACTGATAAGTTTAGAACTGTAATTAGTCACTCTTAACTTCTTTACCAAATAGTCACTCCTAAATAAAATAATAAAGAAGTTATATAAATGATTATTAAAAAATCACACAATAACTCTCTACTAGAGAGGATTATATACGATATTTGCACTCCTCTCCTCGTTAGTTAATAGAACAGAAACGTTCTTCTACAAAAAGTTTGATAAGTGAAAAAATTTTAACAAAGTTTCAGTACAGTACGACGTTGTCTATGCTTTTTTCATTGTCAGATTAAATCATATCTTCATAGTTTTTGTATAATAATAAAAAGAAAATAGTTAACGTCAATAATAATCATGAATATACAAACCACAGACACTCCATTGAATCGTTGATAACAACTTAAAAATTTCGTAATGCTAATTTGTTCTTCTAAAACACCGCCTCTACAATACTACAAAGACGCCACCCAAATGCTAATTTGTTTATCTATTACATTTTCAGCATAAGTAAATGCAAGTTTTTTATAATGTATAGATTGGGAAATTTAATAAGGAAAATAGTAAGAGGAAACAGCTACTACAGCTGTTTCCATTACCAACCATAAAAGCTACTGATACATGACAGAATGCTTTGACTCCAACTTATGGAACTGTGATCCCTCTGTCTTGTGCATGAGCTAAGAGTTTATGTTCTTTTTTTGGAAGTTAGCCTATAAGCCAAAGTGAATGAATAAATGCAATTAACTAAAATGTTCCCATTTGGAACAGACAAACCTTTACCTTCTTTCTATGGTTAATTGTCAAATTTATTCATAGTTAACTTCCTTTCAAAGTTGATATACACCACTGTCATTTGTTTCTTCTCTTTGCTAAATTCAATCTTCGCGTTTTCTATTTTTTTAATTCTTTCCTATAGTTAAGAGGGGTACTTAAAATGGATAAGTTGGTGATAAAATGTTGTCTGAAACTGTGTTACACTTATTATATTCTTAATTTGGTTACCTATCTTCCTATGTTATGTCCACACCATGCTTCTGTTGTTTTTGTTCTTTCTTAAATTAAACCTTTTTTTATTGTCTTTTTCTGTGTTTTGGAGAGAGGGATGTTGCTTTTCCTTTTCTGAAGACTTCTTTGGACAGTTTCCAATAATTTCACAATACTTAGGTTATTCACTTGTACCATTTTCATGTCAATTTTTCATGAAAGACACATTTACGTAATTTTTTTAAGTATATCCTCTTAAATACTTCTTTGGACACTTATTATATTTTTTTAAGTATATATGTTTAAGTTATCTTGAACCAAGTATATACCATATAAAGTTAATCAAGAAGATCATAAAACAAGTTCTGATCTAACATAATTGTTGAAATAAGTCTATATAGAAAAGAGAAAATTGGAAGAACACTTAGAATTAATAAGTGCATCCATAAACAACCACACCAAATCTATTGCAAATATTATTCATTGATATGGATCCATTTTATTCATGCGTGATGAGTACAATAAGTTTTAAAACAAGTGCATTCAATGATCCATTCTCCAATACAATGGATCAAGTTTGAAAACAACAACACTGAAAAACAACTGAAAATAAAACAACTGAAAATTGAACAGTAGAATGTGAATAAGTTTGGAAACAACAACAACTGAAAATTAAAAGGTACATTGAAGATCAAGTTCGAAAACAACAAATTTAAAAATTGAACATAACCTTCCATTTTTATACAATTAAAGTCACAATTCTTTGGAGATACACACAGTCCAGCACAATCAATCCATGGACTTAGCCTCACAGGTTGGCCTGTTACAAAAAAAACAAAGTTAAAAATGTTTATTAAATAAATCTATATTTTCTTTCAATAAATTATGCAAATGCAATTTCAGATTCACAATCATGCACAATTTGATTCTTGACTAAAAAATCAGTTGAGAATCAAATTGTGCATAATTGTGAATCTGATATTCTATTTAAATGATTTATTAAAAAGAATAGATTTATTTAATAAATATTTTTAACTTTGTTTTTTTTGACAGGACAATCTATAACGCTGAGTTCGTGGATTGATTATGCAGGACCGTGCGTATTTTATAAGAATTGCAACTTTAATTGTCACACTGGGATATGTGGTTCTGTTCAGTTTTTAAGTGTTGTTGTTTCCGAACCTGATCCCATTATACTGTTCAATTTTCAGTTATTGTTATTTCTGAACTTGATCCACATTCTACTATTCTATTCTCAGTTGTTCTTCCATTTTCAGTTGTTTTTCAGTATTGTTGTTTTCGAAAATGTACTTGTTTTAGAATCATTGCATGCACTTGTTTTAGAAGTTACCCACTATAGAGTAATGCATGCACTGAATAAAACTGATCCATGAATGAAAAATATTTGCAATAGACTTGGTGTTGTTGTTTATTTATGCAGTTACTGATTCTAAGTGTTCTCTATAGGCTTATCAGTGTTCTTCCAAATCTCTATTTTCTTTATAGGCTTATCTCAACTATTTCTGTTAAATCAGAACTTGTTTTATCATCTTATTCTCAATTTTTATTTTATAATTCCTTTTTTTCTTCATTTTTTAAAAATAAGAAAAATTATGCTTTTCTTTTAATATTATATCATATTAGTTAATTGTTCAGACACTAAAAGGAAAAAATTAAATAATGGTTTAAAATGATATAATGTAAATGCTATATATATGTTAAAATAAAAGTTTATTGTAGCATTCAATATACATTAGTAGAAAAAATCATTCTACGTTTCAGTATAAGGACAGTTAGAAGACAAACCGATGTAGCCAAAATTGCGGTGGCACGGAAAACCTCCCACCAAGAGCTCGAAACTGAATGACTTGCCTTTAGCAAAGTCCATTTTGGAGAACCCTTCGCAAGAGCTTGGTTCGCCTAGAAGACCTCTCACGAGAACTTGGTTCACCAAGAAAACCTCTCACGAGAACTAGACTTACTGAAAGAACCTCTCACGAGAACTCGGTTCACCAAGAAAACCTCTCATGAGCACTCGTTATAAATAACCTCTCACGAGAACTCGACTTAAAATAACCTCTCACGAGAGCTCAGTTTACTGAATGTCCACGCTCATCTCTGTCCACCAAATATGCGTCATTTGGTCAATTCAGAATTCACTTAAAAGACCTCTACTGAATGCTTCATTCGGTCAAAGGAGGGTTTATTCACGAGACCCTTACCAAATGTATCATTTGTTCAAGGAAACTCAACACAAAACCTCATTCAGTCAAGACAAACTCATTCTCACAAATCCTTGTCAAAGGAAAAACCTCACGCGGTCGAGAACAGCCCATGCGAAGGACCCTTCCTTAAATTTAACTTAGTCTTATAACAGTTTGAAGCATTCTATATCGAGTGTTAATCAAGTACTTCTCCTTTCAGATACCTAGTTCAACCACAAGAACCCCTACCAAGACCTATGTCTTGAAGTTGTTTTTTAGACGCTTATGACAACGTTCACACAAAAAAATTCTCTACTACTACTCTTCCTGCAATTAGTCAAAGAAGAAAAGTATTATTATGAAATTTAGGTTTTGAGTCCTGGGTTAAAGGAAATTATTTGATCTTAATTATTATAAAATTTTTCAAGTATAAAAGAATGAAGAAAATGAGAGATTGGAAGATTTATGAAGAAAAGAACTAAAGAGTTTAAAGTAAAGATTCGCCCAAGAGAGGAGGAGCTGCCTAGGCGAAAAGAGTTCAGAATGTAGATCAGGTGTAGAGGCTGTTCTGCCCAGGCGACACTTAGCTTGCCCCAGACGAGGAGGATCTCGCCCGGGGAGATCAGTTCAGAGAGCACCTTTAACTTTTGCCTAAGCAAGGTGTGTCTTGCCTAGGCGAAATACCTTTTTGAAAGATTAAGGATCTTGTTCACCTCGGCAAAATTTGGCTAGCTCAAGCGAAAAGTCACTTAACCTAGGCTTGAAAACGAGTTTAAAAGGGCAATTTTATGTTTTTTGAGGGAACAAGAGCAACCATGAAGGACGAAAACAATTCACCAATTCTTCTTCTTCTCTGGCAATCTTCCTTTTCTTGGGTTGTAATGGCTATCATGAGTAGCTAATTTTTCATCTTTGGGATTTAATGTAATCTTTTCGAACTCATTTGTAATTTGGGGTCTTACATATAATATTTAGATTTGGTATTTTCCTCTTGTGCTTAATACTAGATTTTATCTAATCAATAGAGTCTTGATTTTGATTCTTGAATTTGATTGGAAAGTATTTTTAAGTTTCTGACCTAGATGAAAATACTCAATATATTGAAATACTAGGAATAGGTTTCAATGTATTGATTGCGTTATAACAACTTTTCTTAATATTGGGTAATTTGCTAAATAGTCGAGGAATGTGTATTTAGGAAATTTCCTTATGAATCTCACGCTTGAGGAATTAGAATGATTGACATTTATTTGTGCATCAATTTTGAATAGTTATCAATGTTATATGTCATAATTTACCAGAATACGAATGAGTGAGTTAGATGAAGTTCAATCCCAAAGTTCTCCCAAATATATTAAATCACTCTTATTGATTGTTAGTTTATTGTTTGCACGTTACTTGAATCAAATCATCCTTAAAACTTTATTTGCTTAGTGAGTAGTGAAAACTGAGACTTTCAAGCAAAACTGTTCTTTGTGGGATCGACATTCGTACTTTAACATCTATATTACTTTTGACTCGATACACTTTCTGAAAAAGGTCAACACTAGTTTAATACCTAACCCTCAATTAACTCAAATTCTTGACCATCACATTTAACAATTGGACTATTTTCTTACTCATAGCGTCTTTAACTAGATTCTCTTTCCGTAGATTATACAAAAACTAAAAATCCTAAACCTTTAATGGTGTCACCAATTCCTTTTGTCTCATGTCTAGTCATTTCCAATCAAATGAGAATTTTAGGTCTTTACGATGCTAGAGATGTGAAACTGAGCAACATAAGATGTGAAACTGAGCAACATAAGATAGTGTCTCTAGATCTACAGTGCAATACCATTATCACTATCTTTATGTCACGAGTTGAGTAATTCTTTTCATAAACTTTTAGCTTCCTATAAACATAGCCTACCATCCTCTTTTATGTTTCCACACATGATCCAACTTATGACATAATATCTTATACTCAAGAATTTTTTGCATGCCAAAAATTTACAATACTAGTAAACTAATCAATCCTTGTTACCACTCTAAAAGATTATGATCTCGTCTATTCATATAGACAAAATCTTATTCTTTATAGAAAAGTTGTAATAACATTACTATCTTAGAAAACTTTTGTATTAACTTATTATAATAATCAATCAAATCCATATAACTTTTGATCTCTATGTTAGTTATTAAGATATCCCACTAAAACATTGTCTTTCCTCTGCTTGGATCCATTTGATTCCTTAAGTCGTAACGACACACAAAAAATTTTATATTCACTAACCAAAGTTCTCACTTATTCTATTTTTTTTATGAATCGCATCATTGTCTTTAAATGTTATTTACAGTCCTCCTAAGTAAATGATACATAAACATATTATCTACGTAAATCATAGTAGACTTGTCTAGAAAGATAAGATACATTATATCCATGAATATCTCTAAAGCACTTCTTTTTCCAAGTGGTGTTCTTACATATTCATGATGTTTATAAATGGATATAAGTTCCCTTATACATATATTCACTCTTAACTTAAATATTTGGATAAAATCAAATTTTAATATAATCTAAAATGTATGAGGTATGGAAAAGAAAAATTTAAATGAAAAGAGAGTTTCGAAGAAGGAGAGAGAAGATAAAAAAGAAAGTTGTGGAGAGAGGAGTGGGCTCCGTTTGTTTTCATTTTGTTTACGAGGGGCTACACACCAAGTGCATCCCAATTTCTTGGAAATGGTGCATTGTGTGTTGCTAAGTTATATCATTTAATTGTTAAAGACATATTGACTTATTGGCGTCCAGGAACCAAGGATAATAGAGAAGGGTTTGTATATTGTTTTTTCAAAAGGCTTTCATTTTGAAATAATATAATATCTTAAAGAAATATCTCATATAATTTGTGTGCGAACTATATAACATAATCAGAAATTTAGTTAAACAAGTTTAATGTCAATACTATCTGTATAAATTTAGTTATATAAATTTTGTGTATGGTAGTGGATTGTGTGGATCGTATTCAATTTATTTGTAAATATCTAAACATGTAAAAGGATTGTAACACTATAAATATTTTCTATATTTATTATTATCAAATGAAATTAAAAAAAAATTATTTACCATCATCAATAGGGTTTAGACTATTGTTTCGTTGTCGATTTTATCATTAATGTAATTACTACTCATCTTAGATAAATAAGAACAAAAAAGCAAAGTATTTTTTAAAGTCTAAGTAATTATGCAAATTTTTTAGTTGCTGGTAAAAAGATTTTTTTTTTTTTTAAGGTGTAAAGTAAAGAGATGGAGGAAATGAATTTTGAGATTTGAGTATTTATAGTATGTACAATTATTTTTTATTTCATTTTTCAATACCTCTCCCATATATGTAGTACATTTTAATATTTAATGAAAGTGAAGTTAATCATTAAATTATGGGAAATTAATATGTGGATTATATTACTAAATTGTCCGTCAAAATGCTTAGCTGTCCTCGTATTTATTATATGGAGGTGCCATGTTTGTTTTTGTACAGATTTGATTGTCGAATTAATCATGTTCATCTTTTCATAAATTGGTATAGGAGTCACACGAAAATAAAACTTATTTTTTGAAAGGTTCATATTTTAAGGGGACTGATTTATTTAGAGACAGTTCAAAAGAATAATATAATAATATTAAACGAATTGAGTTGTTTACTGGTTAAAGTACAACTTATTTTACTTTTTCATCTTCCTTTTCAAATAAAATCTTTTCTTTTTCATTTCTCTCTAGTTTCAGAACACTTATTTATAAGAAAATAAAAGAAGCTAATATACTTTCACAAAACTACCACTCAACCTTTGTTTCCTCTTTTCTTTTTGTCTTCTTGACAACACTCAAGAAGGATGTTGTCAACATGGGTTTATATCTTTATCTGTTAACTCAAACAACTCTTTCAAATTTTTCTATTTGTTTTTGTCAATTTTATTAACTAACTCAATTTGGAACAAATAATTACAGCATATGGAATGACAGAGCCACGTTTTTTTTATACTACAACATAGTTAGAGAGGAAAATCCCGAGGCTGCTCAATGGTTAGATGATATCCCAAGAGAGAAGTGGACTCTTGCATGGGACAACGGTCAACGATGGGGACATATGACAACCAATCTAGTTGATTCAATTAACTTTGTCTTGAAGAAAACAAGAAACCTTCCAATCTCTTCAATGGTGATGGCAACATACACCCGTTGCAACAAATTCTTCAGAGAAAGAAGCAGACAAGTGGAAGTCATGATGATTGTCGGACATGTATACTTTGAAGTTGCAGCAAAAGCATTGGAGGATGCACAATCAAAGGCGAACACTCATACAGTCCTTTCGTTTGACAGAAGGAGCACTAGATTTTTGATAGAAGAGAGACAAAATCCAAGAAAAGTACGACCACCAGGTCGATTTGCAGTTTGCTTAGACGAATTGTGGTGTGACTGTGGGAAATTTCAAAAACTACATCTACCATGCTTCGGAAATTTAAAAAACTTCATTTACCATACTTCGATATGCTTGCTGCATGCAAATATGTACACCACGATTTCGGTATGTACATCTCACATGTGTACACCTTAGAACAAGTATCTCATGTCTACGAACACTTATTTGGTGAACTCAGAAACGAAGACTACTAGCCTGCTTACACCGGTCAAATATTATGTCCAAGTCCAGACATGAAAAGAACATCAAAAGGAAGGCATAAGTCAAGTCGCATAAGGACTGAAATGGACATGAGGGAACAACAACATCGAGTTCTCGCTATTAATTATGTTTCATTTAACACAAAGTATTCCATGTATAATTAACTAAAGTATTTAATGAATATGTGTTTCTCATTTATTTTCCTCTTTATGTTCAACATATACTGTATAATTTCAATAAATAAAAATTATTTTTAAGTATTCAACATAACAACATTTATTTCCTCTTTCGTACATCACTCCTCCATTATTTCTTTTCCTCACAACACACTTCTCAAAACTAGATTTCATATATTAGGATTATCATCAGCACCAATATACCAACATGTTCTCTTTTAATGTGGATATGACAACATGTAAAAAGTCCATCATCTTTTACACAATTCATTTCACACGTCATAAACAACCATTTTTATTTGTATCTCCATCTTTATCCAACTATAAATTCAACCTCCCACCCCTACACCACTTGCAAAACATTCTTCCTTCTTTTCAAACCTTTTGCTTTTATCTTCAAATGGATCATCTTTGTGTAACAGACACTGAAAATTTTTACAATTTTGATATTGTTGTTGTCTTTGCAAATGGTCGGATAATAGAAAATGATGAAGGCGTCTACTTTGAATGTCCATCTCCTAAATTTATTCGCATCCCTTACAACTGTAGCTTCTCCCATTTAAAGGAGAAAGTTTGTGGTGCTTTGGAACTACAAGATCATACAAAATTGACGAAGTTGTATTATCGCCAACCTCAACTAAGCACACAAGGGCAAATTAGGTATGATGTTGTTCAGATACTAACTGATGAAAATGTTTCCATTTGTTACAATGATTGAACTATATGCCAAGCTAACAAGATCTGTAGAGGAAATTTTAAGTCTTATGAACGCACCCATTACATCCAACTCTTTTGTAAATCAAGACCCAATCAATTCAACTGAAGCAATAATCTACTATGGAGGAGTTATGCAACGGACCACCATAATAGAGAGTCCAAATGGTTACGGTCTAACCTACACATGTCTCAACCCTAAGAGAATGTCAATCACACATAACTGCTCTTTTAATCAACTATTTCACAACATATCAGAAATATTAGCATGTGGAGACCGAAAACTAGTTACAAAAATAAATTACCGTTGTCCAGCTAGAGTTCGTAATCAAAATTTTATACATGATACAGTACAAATACAAAATGATGCTGACATCCAACAAATGATTAACCATTGAAAAAGTACTCAACTTCTTAACCCAAGTGTGCAACTTCTTAACCATTGAAATAATAATATGATGATAAAAATAGTAATAAAACTGTATTATAATGTGTCAATAGGTTACTTACATTTTAATTAATTTTTGAATAATTATTTTTGTAGTAGGTAAGAATAGAGAGTAAAAATTTATGTTATGTAATAAAAGGGAACCCAACGCAAAACTCATTCGAGAAATCTTCATAAAATGACCTCCTTTATAGTTTTAAATTGTTCTTCCAAAAATCTTATGTTCTGCTTTAGTCCCTACATCAGGTAACAACTCAATACATAACATCATTTAAAGTTAGATGTGTATGTGTATGCTTCAACTTTAATGGTAGAATGAGTGATTCTCATCTGATTTTTTTTTAGTCACAAATTGTGGACTATTTTTTACAACCACAGATTGTGCATGATGGTTGTGAGTCTGGAATTCAATTTGAATGATATATTGAAAGAAATATTTAGATTTATTTAATAAATATTTTCAACTTTGCTTTTGTGACAGGACAACCTGTGATCCTAAGTCTACGAATTGGTTGTGCTGGAACCTGATTCGGGAGAATCCGAGGAGGTAAACACCAGAGAGATCTCACAAGAATGAGAACTAAGCTAACATATAAGGGAATGACGACACCTTTAACATATAAGGTCTTCTTTCTCTTATATGTTGCTCAACTTTCTCATTTCTACTTAATGTGGGACTTAGACTCACACTTGGATACCTAACATATACTGTTCAATTTTCAGTTCTTGTTATTTCCGAATTTGATCCACATTCTACACTGTTCCATTCTCAGTTGTTCTTCCATTTTCAATTGTTGTTATTTCCGAATTTGATCCACATTTTACTGTTCCATTCTCAGTTGTTCTTCCATTCTCAGTTGTTCTTTCATTTTCAGTTGTTTTTCAGTATTTTTTTTAATAGAGGAGAATTAAAATTAATAGAAACACTTAGTGTTCCAACCCTATTAGACAAATGTTTCTGAGAGACTAAAACAAATAAATCACGGCCAATCACATATAGTCCTATCAACTACAGATACATCATATAAAAACAAAACCCATCAAGCCAATAATATCCTATAGGGCTAATATCCATTCAAACACAAACAGAGTATTTAATAATAAACATTCTGTATATGTAAATCTTAATTCTTCTCCCAGAACATTTAGATTCTTTTGTTTTCTAAAGATGAATGCTCTAAAAGATCATGCGGTCTAAATGAATTTGAACCAAACAAGCCTACATCCGTACATAAATTTTATGCTTGAAACCAATTATCCTGCACAAAGGAGCAAACTAGCCTATATGCAACCCATCAGTATTGTTGTTTCCGAAAATGTACTTGTTTTAGAATCATTGCATGCACTTGTTTTAGAAGTTATCCACTATAGAGTAATGCATGCACAAAATAAAACTGATCCATGAATGAAAAGTATTTGCAATAGACCTGGTGTTGTTGTTTATCTATGCACTTAGTGATTCTAAGTGTTCTCTAGAGGCTTATCAGTGTTCCTCCAAATTTCTATTTTCTCTATAGGCTTATCTCGACTATTACTGTTAAATCAGAAATTGTTTTATTATATTATTCTCAGTTTTTATTTTGTAATTTTTTTTCTTCATTTTCTAAACATAAGAAAAATTATGTTTTTCTTTTAGTATTATATCATATTAGTTAATTTTTCAGACACTAAAAGGAAAAACATTAAATAATGGTTTAAAATGATATAATGTAAATGTTATATACATGTTAAAATAAAAGTTTATTGTAGCTGAAGTTAATGTTTTTAACTTTTTTGTTTCCAAATACAACTATATCAAATTTGAAAAAGAGGGAAATTTTTTTTATTAAAGTATTGTAACTAAAACTTACTCATTTTAAGAGACGTAAGCATCTATTACTCATTTAAAAATATTCTCCTTTTCTTATTGTTTTTTCTTTGCTCTCCTGCTTTCTTCTTTTATCAGATCGAGATTTGGAGTTCACCACTCGACTCGTGGCTGAAATCTGAGCAATACTGTCTAATAAAAAAATTTCATTAGAGTAACTTTAATCCTACCATTTTTTTATGTCAGTTTTGAATTTGTTTTATAGGTCTCTGTATAGTTGTTGTTGCATGTGTTTTCAGAGACTTCAAGAGTACTCTGTATAGTTGTTTTGCCTTTTGTAGGAATGCTTTATTACGTGACTTTGTGAGCTGATTGATTTTTTTTTAAGAACATAAACTTGTTCACCTGAATTTGGTTTAGAGATGGGCATTGAACAAATTTGAATGATAATGTGCATGAACATGTTGAAAATCAGTATAAGAACTAAGTGAGATGGTTTTAGTATGTGTTGTCCATAATTGGTTCTGTGAGACTCTCTAATAGAGTATTGGATTTTCATGTTGTGTTGAAAATTACTATATTGAGTTGTTTTGATGTACAAATTATTTAAAAAGCATGTGAACAAGTTAGGATGTCAAATATCATTTCATGGTTTGTTTTGGAGAAAATTAATTCTTGATGAAGAATGCAGGACTAATTGATTATGATTTTAGAATTATAATTAGTTGTTCCTGACTAATAACCTGAGTATTATTTATCAAATAGTCACTCGTAACTAAGATAGAGAAGTTTTATGGATAATTATTAACAGATCAAGCAACAACTCACTAGAGAGGATTATGTATTATATTTATAGTATAAGTAAATGCAAGTTTTTTAGAATGTATACATTGGAAAATTTAATAAGAAGGGAAATAGTAACAGCTGTTTCCATTACCAACCATAATTGCTTTTTCAGAGTTTTTGTGCAATTCAATAAGAAGGAAAATAGTCTCCAAAAGTGTGGATGGCTATTTTCACTTGGTACTTTAATCCAGGATACTACATAAAGTATGTCTAAGCACATATTAAACACTGAAACTATACGTAAAGTATGTCTTATATCAGGATAGATACTACAGCTGTTTCCATTACCTACCTACCATAAAAGCATTTTCAGAGTTTATGACTGTGAATACAAATACAAAAGGAACATATGCAGTAGTGGCAGTTCCAGCTACTGATACATGACATGACAGAGTGTTTTAACTCTAACTTATGAAACTGTGATCCCTCTGTCTCGTGCATGGGTAACCGTGTAAGCCTTTATGTTTTTCTTTTAGCAGTATTTTATTTACTTAAAATAGTTTTCCTTTTATAGGGACCACCATGAAGCCTGTAATACCAGTTACAAGTTATTGAATTTTTTTTAATGGAAATGTCGATGGTAGAAATGACATTTTTCCATTTTTATACAACTGAGAATATCCTCTTAAAACGACTCTCCTCTCACCTGTCAAGTATATATTTTTAAGTTATCTGTATAAAGTTAATCAAGAAGATGATAAAACAAGTTTCGAGTAATAGTTGAGATAAGCATATTGGAAGACACTAATAAGCCTTTGAAGAACACTTAGAATCACTAACTGCATCTATAAACAACCATACCAAATCTATTGTAAATATTTTTCATTTATGAATCATTTTTTTTTTTTGTGCATGCATTGCTCCAATGTACAACATGGATCAAGTTATGAAACAACAACACCGAAAAACAACTGAAAATTGAACAGTACAATGTCAATTTAAAATCGGAAACAACAACTGAAAATCAGTACTACGTGGATTAAGTTGTGACAGTTGAACTTGCAATTTCTATGAGATACGCACGGTCCAGCACAGTCTATCCTTGGACTCAGCATCATATATAAATTCAGATTTTTTCAATAAATCATTACATAAATTCAGATTTTTTTCAATAAATCACTCAAATGGGATTACACAACCATGCACAATGTGTGATTGTAAAAACCAGTTGACTACTGTAAAAGACCAGTTCAGAATTTATAATTCACGTAATATTTCTTTATATATCACTCATTCTTCAATCAAAGTTTAGAAGCATACACACATCTAATTTTAAAAAATTTAAATCAGATTTTGAATTGTTACCTGATGTCAAGACCAATGCGGAATATAAGATTCCCAAAAGAACAAGTTGATACATGGAGGCCATTCTGTGAACAAGTTTGTTTCTTCTTTGCGCTGCGTTGGGATGCCTCTTATTATATACTACAGAAATTATTACTCTCTTCCTTCTCACCTATTACAAAAATAATTATTCAAAAATTAACTAAGATGTAAGTAAACTATTGACACGTGTTAATGCAGTTTTATTACTATTTGTATTATCATACTATTATTTGAAATATTATTTTATAAAATAATGAGTGTAAGAAAAATATTCAGTACATATATATTATAATAAATATTAAGTTTTTTCAAGTTTATGTATTAAAATTAATATCACCATTCTTACAACATTGTACTTTCATATTATATATATAATTGAATTTTATTCAATACTAATAATTAAATATGTTAAGAAAAAAACAAATAATTAAATATAAAATAAATACATCTTATATAACTAAGAGAATCTTTTACAAGAAAATTAATTAATCTAGTAAAACTAAATTTGTTATAAATTTACATGCTTTTTAGAAATTATTCCTAATATATTTGAAACAAAATATTCTTTTCAAATAATTTTATTAATCTTATTTATTTAATACTTAAATATTATTTAAGTTTATAATATGTCTTGTTTTAATACTCACTCAATAATTAAGATAGTAAATAAGTTTTAGAATTACGATAAATTAACTATTTTTAAATGCTTCATTCAATAAAAATATATATTTATTATTTTATTAAATAAAATACAATTACCTGTACATTACTTTTACAATTAAAAAAAAAACTTATAGTTTTGTAAACGATCCGATGTAACTTATAAGAAAAGGTGAATCAGTATAAAAATTCTTATGTAATCTCTCTTATACTACTGCATCTTATTTCACATGAATTTATGTCTGGTGTAAACAAGTTGGTAAAATTGAGAAACAGGTGATTGTTTTCCTAGACGACACTTTAAACTTAATTCTGACATACAAAACAATCAACTGAAATGCATTTTAATCAACTATTTTATTAGAATATTTGTGTATGTGCTTCTTGATTAAGAACTCAATTTCATCAATTGATTCAATTCGTTTTCATTCAAGAACAAGTGAAAAAAAAATTATGTTTGATTGAGCACACTGCAGAATTGCTCAAAATCTTTGTGTACCAACTTGATCAAATAAATCTTCAAGCTTAGGCTTGTGTTTTTCTATGTTTGAATATTTTGATATACATCTTTTGATCTTTCTTCTTACAAATTGTTTCTGGAAAAAGTTTGAAAGAGTAATCTTTGCACAAACTTGAAATCCGTCACTGTATTGATAACACTGTATCAAAAAATCAGTTTCAACACTTTGCTTTAAAACTTTCTAACTTGTTGTTTTTCAGATTTAGTTAACTGTTCTTGTGGACAGATTGTAAATCATCTTTAATATTTCTTGATCAAAAACAGTTTTAAAAACGAGTTTTTCAATTTGATTCATTGGTTTTTCTTATAAATTGTCATTGTTGAGTGTTGTTTTTAATCCACTGTTTTGACATTTTAGTTAACTGTCATAATAATTTCATTTTAGCTTGTTTTGTCAATCTAATTACCCCTCTTCAGCTTGAGAGAATCTATAGTCATCGTACCAAAGCAGCTTCAGATAGTGTATACTTCAACTTTGATTGGAGAATGAGTGATTTTCAACTTATCAGACAAATTATGAACTGTTTTTTACAATAACAGATTGTACATGGTTGTGAATCTGGAATATCATTTGAATGATTTATTAAAAGAAAAATTTAAATTTATTTAATAGATATTTTTAACTTTGTTTTTGTGGCTGGACAACCTGTGCCGCTGATTCCATGGATCGATTGTGTGGACCGTGCGTATTTCATGCAACTTTAACGGTCACACCCTGGGATATAAAAATGGAGGCTTCTGTTCACATTTTTCAAGTGTTGTTGCTTCCAAACCTGATCCACATTCTACTGTTCCATTTTCCGTTATTGTTCCATTTTCATTATTGTTGTTCCATTTTCAGTTGTTTTTCAGTGTTGTTGTTTTCAAAAATGTACTCTGGAGCAAGGATCATTGCATGCACTTGTTTTAGAACTTATCCACTTTGTACTCTGAAGCAATGCATGCACTGAATAAAACTGATCCATGAATAAAAAATATTTGCAATAGATTTGGTGTGGTTATTTAACAATGCAGTTAGTGATTCTAAGTGTTCTCTAGAGGTTTATCAGTGTTCTTCCAATTTTCTCTTTTCTCTATAGGCTTATCTCAACTATTACTGTTAAATGAGAACTTGTTTTATCCTCTTATTTTCATTTTTTATTTTGTAATTTTTTTTCATTTTCTAAAAGTAAGAAAAATTATGTTTTTCTTTTAATATTATATCATATTAGTTAATTGTTATATTATATTAGTATTTGATGATGTTGTTCGTGTCGCCCTTGTCCAAGAAGGTGATTCTCAACAATAAGTTTATTTTGCCAGCAGAGTTCTTCATGGAGTAGAAACTGTTGTAAAGACGGCTGAAAAATTAATAAACTAACTTCCGGAGATATGATAAAAATCATTGTCCTTAAGGACTTATCTGCGATAAATGCGCAAGTTCCCCAGGATACAACAAGAACTTCTCAGTTAAAAACTGAGGGTCTCAAACCTAGCAAATTTGCTCTTTAGAGCAAAAATACCCAAGATATCTAAAGAAGAAAATAAAGAGAAAGAAAGGAGAATATGAAGAAGTAGAGGAACTCTTGGTGTTGTGTGATTTTTGGAGTAAGGGGGCCTCTATTTATAGAGGGTGGAAATAAGGGGTTGTTGAAGAGCGAACGGAATGGAAAGAATGCGTAGCAAGATCCACGGAGGAAATAGACATCAACGTTCAAATTTTCCTCCAACGTTCAAAAGTGTGCCCAACAACCCACGTTCTTCTTCCACATTCAATGCACCTACCGCAAGGATCTCTACAACAACACTGCACCTCCCAAAATATCTCCACAAATCTCTGTTGGGGTGTTAGGGTTCAACAAATTCATTTTCCTCTTTTTTTGAATATTTGGAATGCGTTACTCTGTTTTCACAACAACAGAAACAAGGTATCAAATGGTTATGCTGCACGAAGGTTATGTGCCTACTTCTAGAGTCATCAAGTAGTAGTCAAAACCGACTATCCAATAGCCAAAATACTTACAAATCCTGAGCTCGCAGGGAGAATGATGTTGTGGTCACTCGAGCTCTCTGAATTCGTCTACTCTATGAACCGAAAGGGCCAATCAAATCCCAATGCTTGGCTGATTTTGTTTCTGACTTGCGAAAAGACTTTCATGTTGATGAAAAATGGGTTTTATATGCAGATGGATCATCCAGCAAGAAGGGGAGCGGAGCTAGTATAGTCTTAGAAGGTGGAAATTCTAGAAGAGAAGGGTTTTGGAATCCAATAATAGATAAAATTAACTTTAGATTATCTAGATTGAAAGGGAAAGCTTTTCTCTACAGCGGGAAGGATCTGCTTAGTGAAATTGGTTATTAGTGCTTTATCATTATTTTATCTGACCTTTTATAAAGCCCCGATAAGTGTGTATGTAACACTAGAAATTTACAAGCTAGATTTTTATGCAGGTAGGGTCATGATGGCCGAAAAATTGCTTGGGTTAGTTGGGAAAAAATATGCAAACTATGGCAGGAGGTGGACTAGGTATTACAGACATAGGTAGATTCAATTCAGCATTACTTGCTAAGTGGAAAAGGAGGTTAGGAACAAAGGAGGGAGGATTATAGAGGGACGTGCTAGAGTCAAGGTATGATCAGTGGAGGAATATGGATGAGAATTCTATGAACAAAAAACATTCTATTTGGTGATAGGATCTTTATAAAGTTTGTAGTGAGGGATCGTATAAAAACTGGTTCGAGGGTAATGTTAGACGGAAGATAGGGAATGGTAAGAGAGTGAAGTTTTGGAGGATAAGTGGGTTGATGACCAACCATTGAAAGATAAGTTTCAAAGGCTATTCTTTTTATCATTGTGTAAGAAAGCGGTTGTGGCAGAGGTTGGAACATGAGAATACGAAAATGGCTTAGAAAGAGTTAGGTGGAACCTAAATTGGTGTAGAGAGAGATTCGAGTGGGAAAAAGAGTTAGAGATACAGCTTATTAACAACATTTCAAACATATAGTGGAAAAGGGGGTACCCAGGATAGTTGGTTGTGGACTGCAGATGATCACAATGAATATACAGTAACATTGGGATATAAAATATTAAACCAAGTGGATCTTGATGAAAGTGTAGGTAACTTATAACTGATTTGGAATATTAAGGCATCACTATCTGCATTAGTATGCATTTGGAGGGGAATGCAGGATTGGTTACCTACAAAGTTTGATTTATCCAGAAGAGGTGTGGATGTGGGCAGTTCGATGTGTCCTTTGTGCTTGGATGGTGAGGAAACAGTAAAACATTTATTTATAACTTGTAAGGTGGCATAAAGAGTGTGGGATGCATGTGATAGGTGGGTTGGAATAGAGGTAGTTAAGCATGAATACCTTGATCTGCATATGTTGAGTTTTCATTTGTTGGGACGAAATTTGAAAGTACATAAAGCATGGAAAGGGATGTGAATAACCATAGTGTCAGAAATATGGAATCATAGAAGTAAGATAGTGATTAGAAACAGGAAAGTTGATGATATAGAAATATTTTTTTCCAAACACAACTGAAATGTTGGTCATGGCTAAAATACTTATTTCTCGTACTCTGATAGGTGCCTTTGTCTTGTAGAATGTCTTAAATATGTGAGGTAAGTGATGGGAAGTTACTTGGGTGGTCAGATAGTTTGACATGCTTGGATTGAGGGTGGCTTGGAGGAGCCACAATGTCATAAACTAATAAAGGAAAATGGTCTTAGTTAGGCTAGGTAGGATCTTTTATTGGCAGGTATATTCATGAAGAAGCATGGAAGCACACAGTGGTTATGAAACAAGCAAAGGAATGAAATACCTAGCCCTAACTGGTTTACTCTGATGTTCGATTTCAAAAGGGGACATCCCTCACGGTTGGAACTAGATTATACATTGAAAAAAGAGTATCCTATAAAATGTTATTTTTGTGCACGTGATTAAACATACTTAATGTTTTCCGTATTCCCATCACTCACAATCAAGTTTTCAGAAAAATTCTTATGTTAGTGAGTTTGTTTGTATGGTACTGTTATTAGGGACCTCTGGATATTGTTGACTAGATTATATGTAATTTATTAGATGAGTTCAAGAATAGGGATTGCACATAAATGATGATGATGGTACGTCTTTACTGAGAGACAAAATACTGGTCTTAACCATCTCCATTAGGAGAGAAGAAAGAAACATTGGGTGAAATATTCACAACTGGCCTTTAGCATTTATCAACCTTCTCTTTGGGGAATTTTATGCATATTTTGGTCTTGAGTTAAGGTATAATACTTAAAAGGTTCATCTCATAAATTCTTTTTTAAAGGGCGAGTCATGTTTTATATGTTTTATTTCTTTCTGTACGTTTCGTTTATAGTGTGAGTAATTAAATAGAAAAGGTTGTAACTGGTGAAGGTGTGAGGATTGAGAAGTACAAAATGCATGAATTGTGTATGGTTCCTGAAATACAAAATGCATGAAAAAAAGCAACAAAAGCAAGGACAAACACACACTTCCTTCAAAAATCCCTGAAACACAACTCTCGACGCGAAAAGGGAATTGTGCCACCAATGAGGCCCACTTCAATTCTCAACAACAGCTTGAAAAACGGACAATATGGTAAAATGATTATTTTACCATTATTTAAAGTGAAAATACATTCTAGAAGAATTTTGCATAACATAATTTCTGAAACAATAAACTTATTGAAAGTGAAACTTCAATATATACACTAAAATCGACCTATTCAAAATTACAAAAATTGCAGGGGTGAGAACGAGGTTGACATATGAAATAAATTTTGAAAAATAAAATATTCCCTACAGAACATTTGTTAGATGGAGAATGATTGTTATTACAAAATATTCTGGATTTACTTATAAATTATTATATAAAAATTTTTATCATTTTTATTTATAGGTAAATTTAATTTTATCTATAGATTTATTCTATACTAATTTTACATATAATATTTATTTGCAAAAAAGTCCATAAATAATTACATAAGGTCACTTTGACATTGTTTACAAATTTTACCTAAAAAAAATATGTTACCTACTAAAAGTTTTATAGGTTTGGGATCTAAATTCATATGTAATTAGATCCCAATCTAAATCCGTAATAATTATTTACATATATTACCATAGATAATATTAATTAGTAATTTAATAAAAATTATTATTAATAACAATATTAATATTATTATTAATAAAAATTTGTAATATTACTAATATTATTATTATTATTATTAGCATTATGTAATTAATAATATTGTTAATATTATATTTAATATTATATTTATTAATTCTATTATTAATATAATTAATAATAATAATATAATTATTATTAATATTATTGTTAATAATATTATTATGATTATTATTTTTAATATTAATATTAATTTTGTTAATAATAATAATAAATATATGATTACAAATTTGATATGAAGATTATATGTATATACTAATTTTATCAATTACATTTTGAGTATAAGTAAATGGAGCTTTTTGTGAGGTCTAGATAGAAAAATTTATTAAAAAGAAGAATAGTAAGAGGAAACTAACTTCTAGATTATATTTGGATCATTGAATGAAACATGTGACATGCTAATTAAAGTACCAACCATAAAAGCATCTTAAGAGTTTTTTTGTCTCTAGCAATTTAATCTGTAGCAGTTCAATAAAGAGGAAAATAGTGTGCAAAAGGGTTTTTGGATGACTATCATTTGGCCAATGTGGAAACACTAATTCACAGCTTGGAAACGAATATCCATAGCTAAAGTGTATGAGTGTATGTGTAAAGTGTATGTGTAAGTACATATAAAACACTGAAAGCAAGACATACGCAGACTGAGGATGGGTACAAGAAAAACAAATATTCTTGGTGGGATGCCATAAGAGGAATAAGGGTCTATGCCTAGGATACCATACTATATGAAAACATCACTGCCAAAACTAATACAAAAGGAACCTACAATTATGAAATTGTAATCCCTCTATACAATACTAAACCAAGACAGGTACAAGAAAAAACACGGACTGAGGAAGCCGAGGTAGAAACGCATTAAAACATGACTGTTAATACTAATACAAAAAGGAACATACAATTACGGAGTAGTGGCAGTTCCAGCTACTGATACATGAGAGAATGCTTTAACTTTAACTTATGTAACTGTGATCCCTATATCTCGTGCATGGGAGTGTAAACCTTTATGTTCTTTTGAAAGTTAGCCTATAAGCCAAAGAGAATGAATAAATGTAATTAACTAAAATGTTACCATTTGGAACAAACAAACCTTTACCTTCTTCCTATGGTTAAATGTCAAATTTATTCATAGTTAACTTCCTTTCAAAGTTGATATACCGCACTATAGTTTGTTTCTTCTCTTTGTTAAATTCAATCTTCGCGTTTTCTATTTTTTTAATCCTTTTCTATAGTTACCATCAAAACTTGTTTTCTATAGTTACCATCAAAACTTGTTATGTGTGAGTCACATTAGGTCAAACTGTTTGTTACTTATAAAACAAAAAGGTATATTTTATCAACATTGAATTAGTCAAATACTTACCATATTCATTACTTGCATGAACACCAATTTATATAAGTTATTCACTTTAACAAAATGAAGTTACACATAGAAAAAGTAGATATATATTTTCTTTCTTATTAGTAATAATTAGTTACATGTAATTATGTCTTGTATTCTTATTATACTTATTTTAATATATTTAATCTTTTAACTGGTAAAAAAAATAAAAAACTTCACTGCGTCATACAGTTTTGTGAAGTTTATTGTTTCATATCCTATACACTATTGTTAATTAATACAAAGTTTTATAATTCCCTTGTAATTACTTACCATCTTAATATTTTCAAATTAGTAAATAGATGCGTACGTCTTATAAAATGAGTAAGTATTACTTACAATACTTTAATAAAAAAAAAAAAAAACTCCGTCTTTCGTCTTTTTCAAATTTGATATAGTTGTATTTGAAAACAGAAAAGTTAAAAACATCAACTTCAGCTATGTTAACACTGTTATATGTATTTATTACCTGCAACAAGCTTAAATATATATTGAAAGAAGAGAATATATTGAATGCGAAAGGAAAGTACAAAAAAAAACATGGGACATTAAATGTTACAATAAATTTTTATTTTAACATGTATATAACATTTACATTATATCATTTTAAACCATTATTTAATTTTTCCTTTTAGTGTCTAAACAATTAACTAATATTATATGATATTAAAAGAAAAACATAATTTTTCTTATTTTTAGAAAATGAAAGAAACAAAAGAATTAATAAAACAAGTTCTGATTTGACGGTAATAGTTGAGATAAGCCTATAGAGAAAAGAGAAATTTGGAAGAACACTAATAAGCCTCTACAGAACACTTAGAATCACTAAACCAAAACAACTGGTTTGATTCTAGAATTAAGTGGGTACTAGGAGATGGTAAGCAAGCACATATAACATATGGGTACTAGAAGATGGTAAGAGAATGTGGGAGGACATATTGGTCTGTAATCGAGCACTCAAGGAAAAATTTCCAAAAGACTATATTCCTTATCTATGTGTAAAGATAGTGTGATTGTAGATATGGAGGATTGGGTGTCTATTCATAACAGGGAGTTTTTTAAGTGGAATTTATTATAGAGAAAGGAGATGTTTGAGTGGGAAAAGGAACTTTATAAACAGTTATTAGATATACTAAACTCTGTCCAGAAGCAAGATACATCAGATCATTGGAATTGGATTGCTGATGACTTGTCCAGATATATTGTTAGATCTGGTTTTGAAGTACTTCATGTGTTAAGTTACCAAAGCAGGGATAGTACTAATATTTTTGAACAATTATGAAGAGTGAGAGTAGTACCATCTGTTATAGTTTGTGGGGTTTTATTAAATAGGATCCCAACATGAGTGAAACTAGCCAGGAGAGGTATAAACTTCGGCAGTTACTTATGCCCACTATGCAACAAGTAAGAGGAGACAATTGATTATCTTTTTATTAATTGTGAAGTGACAATTAAAGTTTGGGATAGTTGTGATAGATAGATAGGAATAACATCTATTAAATATAAAGCAATTGACATTTACTTTTAGAACTTCTATCTGTTGTGTTGTAATGGGAAAGTAAATGATGTTTGGAAGGGAACGTGGGTGACAGTAGTGTGGAAAATTTGAAAACTTAGGAACAAAGTGGTGTTTAACAATGATTTTGTTGATGACTTAGAAATTTCTTCCTTAGAACAATTAAGTGTTGGACATGGGTCAAATACTGTAGGAAAAGAGTGATTTTGTCATTCTCATATTGGAATTTATGTCCTTTGCAGCGTTTGATAAATTTAGGATGACTAGGTTGTATTTATTCCTCTGTTAAGTGGTGCTAAGTGAGCTTAGGAGGGCTGGGTAGTACTGGTAGTAAGTTAGGACAATACATGCTTGGATACTTGTGATGCAGGTGAAGGTGACAAGTCCGGTATCTATCAAGAGACACATATTCTTATGCTTTTAACGTTGGTAGTATGCAGTGACTGAAAGATTCTTGTGTGGAACTTGTACACGATTTAAGGTGGCATCAACGGAAGACATTTTCTAATCAAAGGAGGATGTATCTCAAACTTTGGTGATTTGCTACGGTAATTGATCAGAAGGATAGTAATTTTGTATACTATACTCGGGAGAGCTGCCTTCCAAATCTAACACTCTTGTATTATTTTTATTTATATGAAAGAGCTGCATTAGTTGAGTTGCATCTTGCAAGCAAGCACATGAGACTAAAAGCCAATTTTTCTTATTCATTTACATACACAATATACCACGACAACATAAAACAAGATAGGGACACATAAATTCACTACTAGTCAGGAGTTCATGACGTTAATGACATTTTTCTATTTTAAAAAAATTACATTGTATAGGTCACAATTTATATTCTATTGAGCTTTAACTGTTTTTTTTTTTCTCTTTCTCTTTTTGGGCTAGGTCCAAATTTTATTTTAAAAAACAGTAATACTCTAAACTACTTATTTTAAATTTCATTAAAAAGTGAAAATTATTATTTTTATAACTTTTTAATATTTATTCAAATTTTATTTATTATTTTTCATTATTTGAACACACAACTTTTGAATTTTCTTATTTTAATTTTTTTATATTTTAGGTAAAACCTAATGGGTTAAATGCAAACCCTATATACCTTTTTTTGTGTTTTCTATATCTTTTGAAAATAAAAACAATAAAATCCTAAGCTAATTATTTTGAAGTATTTTTTAGTTTTTTAATATTTTAAATACAAAGATAAAAAATTTCTTCTTCATTTTTTTTAATTAATTAAATACACATTTTTTTAACTTTTTCTAAAAATGAAATATGTATTTACAGACTCTTCGACATTTATACATTAGTCTATATAAATATTAAATTTTACGTCGAATCTTTAATAATTCGATGAACACTATTTAAATTAAGACTTCAAACTTTTTCTTCCTTCTTTTTTGTAATTTATTACTTTTTAAAAAGAACATAAAATGCTATAGAACATCTTTTTATTATTGTTTGCATAGGATTTCACAAATAATCTTCACAAATGGCCTTTGACATGTATCATCTCTGGCCAATTTTATGCGTCGTCTTGGTCTTGAGTTAAGGTATGATATTTAAGAGGGCTTAAATTATTTTCTAAATGGGTTTTGTTTCTTGAGTAACTTTATGTACATTTCGTGTTTAGGTGAGTAATTAAGTAGAAAAGGTCCTAATTGGGGAAGGTGTGAAGGTTGGGAAGGGGACCTCAGTTTTCATAAATGGAAAGGGGACCCAAAATGAGAATACATCTCGGAAACCATCTTTTGACAACTACAGATAAATTTATTGACAGTGAAACTAACACAGTGTATGCACTGAAATTCGCCTTTTCAAAATTATAAAATTGCAAGAGATTGACTTATGAAAATAACTTTTGAAAAATAAGAAGGATTCCTATTGCGCAAATCTTTTTATAGAGAATCATTTTTATTATAATAAACTTTTTATTTATTTACTTATTATTACATATAAATTTTATCTAAAAAAATTTTATCAAAAATATTACAAATATCAGTGTAATGAATGTGATATATATAATTACAGCCTTTTTGTAATGTCTAAATAGAAGAATTAATAGAAAGGAAAATAGTAAGAGGAAACAACTTCCACTCATATACGGATCTATCCAATAGCTTTTATATCCCGATAGATACTACTGTTGTTTCCATTAATAAAAACATTTTCAAGAATTTTTGTCTGTAGCAATTCAATAAGAAGGAAAATAGTCCCGAGTTTTTGTCTGTAGCAATTCAATAAGAAGGAAAATAGTCCCTTAAATGGCTATTATTTTGGCCATGTGAAAACACATATTCACAGTTAAAGCTGAGATCTTAATTAGAAACATATATCCATAGCTAATATTGGTATTTTAATATAAAGATGGGTACAAGAAAAACATATATTATATGCCTAGGATAACATATTATGTTAAAACATCACTGCCATAACTGATACAAAAAGAACATACAATTATGAAACTGTGATGCCTCTGTCCCTGCATGGCTAACCGTGTAAGCCTTTATGTTATTTCTTAAATTAAACCTTTTTATTGTCTTTTTCTGTGTTTTGTGTTTTGGAGAGAGGGATGCTGCTTTTCCTTTTCTGAAGACTTCTTTGGACAATTTCCAATAATTTCATAATACTTAGGTTATTCACTTGTACCATTTTCACCAAATCTATTGCAAATATTGTTCATTCATGGATCCGTTTTATTCATGCAGTGATGAGTACAATGTGGATAAGTTCTAAAACAAGTGCATGCAATTATCCATTCTTCAGTACAATGAAGATCAAATTCGAAAACAACAATATTTAAAAGTTGAATTTTTGTATCCAGGTTGCGACATTTAAAGTGACAATTCTTTGGAAATAGGCACGGTCCAGCACAATCAATCCATGGACTCAGCATCATAGCTTGTCCTGTAACAAAGTTAAAAATATTTATTAAATAAATCTAGATTTTTTCTTCTATAAATCATTTAAAAATGGAATTTCAGATTCACAACCATAGACAATCTGTGACTGTAAAAAACAGTTCACAATCTGTGACTGTAAAAACCAGTTTAGAATCACTCATTCTATAATCTTTTACACACATCCAACTTTAAAAGATTTATTGAATTGTTACCTGATATGAGGACCAAACCAGAACACAAGATTCTAAAAAAGAACAATTTGAAAGGCCATATGTGAAGATTTCTCGTATGAGTATCTTCTTTGGCTTGAGTTTCCTTTTATTACTCTCCCTTCCCACCTACTACAAAAATAATTATTTAAAAATTAATTAAGGTGTAAGGAAACTATTGACACGTGTTAATACAATTTTATTATATAGATTTTGATTATCATACTATTATTTAAAATATTATTTTATAAAAGATTTGGAGTAAAAAAAATATTCAGTACATATAATACTGATTAAAAGTTTTTCAAGACATTGTACTTTTATTCAATACAAATAATTAAATATGATGAGAAGAAAAAACAAATAATTAAATATAAAATGAATACATCTTATATAATTAGGAAATCTTCTATAAGAAAATTAATTAATCTAGCAAAATTAAATTTGTTATAAACTTACATGCTTTTTAAAAATTATTTGTATGTGAAATAAAATATTCTTTTCAAATAATTTTATTAAATACTATTATTTATTTAAGACTTAAATACTTAAATATTATTTAAGTTTCTAATATGTCTTATTTGAGTACTCATTGAATAAATAAGATAGTAAATAAGTTTTAGAATTATGATAAATTAACTATTTGTAAATGCTTCATTCAATAAAAATATGTATTTATTATTTTATTCAATGCAATTATTTTTACATTACTTTTATAATTTATAAATAATTATTTTTCTGTTTATAACTATTATTGCTTTTAAATCTACCAATATACTTTTGCATTCTGTTTATAAGATTCTATATTTTTATTTTAGAATAATAGTATGTGAGGACTTAAATAGAATATAGTATTCACAAAATGATATCTAAATATTTTGTTTTTAAAGTTAAAAATTCATATAAATAAGAAAATCAATAATTGGTATCTTATTTTTATAAAATTATCAGTTTTTGATAATAGATTTTTTTCTTTTATGTTTTTTTTAGAATTTTGTCTCTACTTGTCGTTTTAGACTTCTTACATCAAATAAGACAAGAGTGTTCATTAATTAATTTATATATATATATATATATATATATATATATATATATAATAAACTTAAAAAATTGAAATTATTACAAAATTGAAAGATGTATAAAAGTATAAGTAGAAAAAATTATAACGGTATGGTTGAAATTCTAAAATAAAGATATACTAAATTAATAATTTCTTATTATTATTAAATATTATATACATTTATTACATATTTGACACTCCAAACAAATTATTTATTACAGAAATTATTACTTTGTCTTTTTCCAGCTATAAAAATCATTATTCAACAATTACTTAAAATAAAAAATATAAGTAAAGGATTGCCTCTTGTTTATACAGTTTTATTAGACTTTGTCTCTTTATCTAATTAACACCTTTTTATTTTTATTTTCCTCAATAATATTCTTTATTCTTTAATTCTTAAAATATCACTCTTTAATTTTCTGTAATAGCATTCTTTTTTTTAATAGTTATTAAAAGTTGTGATTATTAGTTTATTAAAATTAAGATAAAAAACAATGTAAAAATAATTAAATTCAAATTTTTAAAAAAGGAAAGAAAATAAAATTAAATATTTTATAGGTTTTCAAACTAATTAATTATAATAGGAAAAAATGATAAATTATTTATTTTATATTTTATAATAAATTTAAATTTGGCATAATAAATTATATTAAAATAAATTATAATAATTTTGTGATTGTATTTTTATATTAAAATTAATTTTGGAAGAAAAATTATATTAAATTATAAAATTTTTATTTTAATTAAAATTTGTATTTTTAGTTTGTTTAAAAATATCTAAATAATTAATGACAAAAATCAAATAAAAATTTGATTTTTGATAAAGATAAAGTTTGATTTTTGATAAAGATAGAATTTGGTTTTTGATAGATATAATATTTGATATTTTATAAAGATATCATTTGATTTTTTATGATAAAAATTCGATTTTCAATAAAGATGTAATTGATTTTTTGATAAAGATAAAATTTGAGTTTTGATGGACATAAAATTTATGTTTAATTTCATACAAGGTATTTCATGTACCATTAACTAAACTATTTAATGAATATATGATTGTCATTTATTTTCTTCTTTATGTTCAATTGTGTATTGCATGATTTCAATAATTAACAATTTTTAAGTAATAAACATAACATTTAAAAGCAATTTATAAATAAATTAAATACTTTAACAATTTTATTTTATTTTTGCTATTAATTATTTACATATATTTTTAACAAATGAAAAATACAAATTTCAATTCAAATAAAAAATTTATAATTTATTATAATTTTTTCTTCCAATATCAATTTTTAATACAAAAATATAACTAGTAAATTATTATAATAAAATATAATCACAAAATCATAAAAAAATAAAAAAAATAATAATCATAATTAATGTATTGACTCTATGTTAATTAAAAAATAAAAAAAATAAAAGAGTGTTATTTCAGAAATTAAATAATAAAGAGTGTTATAGAGAGAAATAAAAGAAAAAAAATGCTGTTGAGAGAAATAAAAATAAAAAATGTGATAATTAGGTAAAAAAGTCGTGTTATTACTGATTTTATTATTATAATACTGTTATTTGAAATACTATTTTATAAAAAAATTAAGTAAGAAAATACTCCATACATATTATAGTAAAGATTAAGTTTTTTTTCTTTTTTTAAGTTTATGTGTTAAAATTAATATAATCATTCTTTAGACATTGTACTTTCATATTTTACTATATATATAATATAAATATAACATATATATATAATATATATAATATAATATATATATATATATATATATATATGTGTATGTAATTATATAAATTGAATTTTATTAAATACAAATAATTAAATATAAAATGAATACATCTTATATAACTAATGGAATCTTCTATAAGAAAATTAATTAATCTACCAAAACTAAATTCGTTATAATTTTACATGGTTTTTAAAAATTATTTCTAATATATGTGAAACAAAAATTATTTTTGAATAACTTTATCAATCTTATTTATTTAAGACTTAAATATGCTTTGAGTTTTAAAATTGTCTTATTTCAGTCCTTAATAAATAATTAAGATAGTAAATAAATTTTAGAATTATAATAAATAACTGTTTTTAAATATTTAATACAATAAAAATATTTATTTATTATTTTATTCAAGAGAGTATAATTACTTATACATTACTTTTATTATTTACAAATTACATTTTACTGTTTATAACGTTTATTATTTTTAACTTTACTGATTTACTTTTGTATTATATATATATATATATATTATGGCTACTTTATTTATGGGTATGAATTAATTTTTGTATAGAAATTTTCAATTTTATAGATGAAATATGTGTAGTCTTAGTTAATCTATCTATAATTATCCGTACTGAGTTATGTTTCTTCACTATACGTGATAAGTAGGTAAAAAAATATCTGAAAACTTATTCCATTTTTACTCTGGAACTGTCTAACTATGTTAACATACCTATACGTTTTTTATTTTTTGACAACATAAACAAGTAACTACAACTTGACTATATCTTCCTTCATGTCATGTTATTATAAGACTTCTTAAAACCTTGATACTCCTAGGTTATACTTAATTGTAAGTTGAGATTGCTTTCATGACTCTTAGATAAGCCTTGATGTATCATTCTCTAACACAATTAGTTTGTTTCTAAATCTTAAGATATCAACCATTTCCAAAGTAGAGTTGTTAGTTCCATTTGTATATGTTAACTCAAATGCTTTTCAATTCAAATTCACCCATAACTTTTTTTTCACATTTTTTCAGAGACTCACAAAGTAAAACAAGCATAATACAACAAACATAATTTGAAGGTACAACTACTTTCAAATTCAAACTATTGAAACTTTCACTGAACTCCAACTATCAACTCTTAAGTGTTAATATCTATATTTTTTGGTGACTCTAAGGATATGCAATAACATTTTCTTTCCCAAGATAGTACTTCATTCTTTTATTCATCCTTAACTAAAAGAATGAAATTATTATAGAGTCAATTCATAAAAAGTAATTATATCTAGATCTTCCACAGTTAGACGTCTCAATTTTACTTAGAATTTGTGTCTATCCACAACATCAAAATACCTACTGCAATATTAAAATGCTATACAAATAAAAAATTTTGGTGTAAAACTTTCAACCTAAAAGATAATGTTAAAGTCTACAAACAACATTTAAAATAAGAGAACATTTTATGCTAAAATTCAATATATGTCAAACATCAAGTTACACACAAAATATAATCAATCATCTAAAACATATCTTTCAAATGTACTTTAAACATTTATAATTAAGATATAAATTCATATTGGTTTAGTCATGAGTGTGCACCGTCGCCACTTATCAAGATTGTTTTCTTTCTTAATACTTTATTCTTCATTCATAACAATCATTTCAACTCAAATGCAACCAAAATTTCAAAGATCATTTATCTATTATCCAACCAAAAATTTTAACTATGCCTTAGAACCAGGCTTAAACAAATATTTGCAAACAGAGGAAATCTAACAAGCCCACTACCCTCGGGTCCTCTTAAGGGCAAACTACTTTGATACCATAAAATGTAACACACCAAAATATAAATATATAGACTATTATGCAATAGACCCACAAAAGGATCTATACCAAGTGTTAGAGATCCCACATCGACTAGAGATGAGACCTTTCAATAGTTTATAAATGGATGCAAACCTCACTTTACAAGCACGGTTGTTGGGTCACCCGCTATAAGGTCGCTATCGGACCACCCTTAAACAATATAGTCTCATGCACTAGTTGAACAGTCTCGGCGTGAGGGGGTGTGTTGGAGATCCCACATCGACTAGAGGATCTTTGTTAAAACATACGCGTGCTATACTTAATGTACACAAACAAGCACAACTCACTTTATCCCAAATGTATGACCTCAAATTTATCATTTTATTATTAACATCAATACATACCATTCAATTCACAAATCATATATATAACAAACAACACTTAATTATTAAATCATCAAAAATTAGTATTTTAACAAGTTTACACATGATATTTTCTAACATCATTATTCAAATTAGGTCAATTAATCATATCAAATGAACATAAACAATCATTCTTATTCAGTATTCAAGGGTCATTCAGACCTGCAAGAAAGACTTGAACACTGATAATTTCTAAAATAATTTCTTCAATCCACACCGAGACATTAATCTAATCTTTAGGAATTTAAAATAATTTATCCAAACAAAACTAAATTTTAGTATAATCTACAATATATGAAATATGAAAAAGAAAAATTAAAAAGAAAAGAGAGCTTGAAAGAAGGAGAGAGAAGATAAAAAAAGAAAGTTACATAGAGAGGGGTGGGTGCCGTTTGTTTTCATTTTGTTTACCGAGGGCTACACGCCCACTGTATCCCATTTTTTTGGAAATAGTGCATTGTGTATTGCAAGTTATATCATTTAATTGTTACAGACATATTGAGTTATGGGTTGAGTTATGGGCATGAGGGACCAAGGATAATAGAAAAGGGTTTGTATATTGTTTTTTCAAAAGTTTTTCATTTTGAAATAATATAATATCTTAAAGAAATATCTCATAATTTGTGTGCCAACTATATAACATAATGGGAAATTTAGTTACACAAGTTTAATGTCAATACTATCTATATAATAAATTTAGTTATATAAATTATGTGTATGGGAGTGGATTGTCTGGGTCGTATTCAATTTATTTGTAAATATCTAAACATGTAAAAGGATTGAAACCCTATAAATATTTTCTATATTTATTTATTTATTTATTATTATCAAATGAAATTAAAAAAAATATTTACAATCATCAATAGGGTTTAGAGTATTGTTTCGTTGTCGATTTTATCATTAATGTAATTACTACCCATCTTAGATAAATAAGAAAAAAAAAACAAAGTATTTTTTAAAGTCTAAGTAATTATGCAAATTTTTTAGTTGCTGGTAAAAATATTTTTTTTAAGGTGTAAAGTAAAGAGAAGGAGGAAAAGAATTTTGAGATTTGAGTATTTATATTATGTACAATTATTTTTTATTTTATTTTTCAATACCTCTCCCCATATATGTAGTAAATTTTAATATTTAATGAAAGTGAAATTAATAATTAAATTGTGGGAAAGTAATATGTGGATTATATTACTAAATTTGTCCATCAAAATGCCTACTTGTCCTCGTATTTATTATATGGAGGTGCCATGTAACACGAAAATAAAACTGGGTTTTTGAAAGGTTGATATTTTATGGGGAACTGATTCATTTAGAGACCGTTCAAAAGAATTATATAATAATATTAAAATAATTGAGCTGCTTTGTAACGTATATCAGAGGAATAGAAAAGATCTTAAGAAAAATGACAGAAAAAAATGATGAATAATACGATCAGCCCGTACTATAGAAATATTCAGCAAGAGAAATTAACATAATTGTCAGAAAATTGTCCCCCTCTATTCTCTCTCTTCTCTCCCTAAATACAAGGATTATCCCCACACATAGTCTGCCAACTTGGAATTCTTTATTTTGGGCCTCGAACTGCGTCTTCCTTCTTCCTTGTGGGCCTCGTTTCCTTCTATTGGGTTGTCCATCATTACAATACCATCTCCATCGAGAGCAGCCTTGTCCTCAAGGTGCAAAGAATCTGGATTTTGGAGCATGGTTGGAGGAATATAAGATGCAGTATGATCTCCTTTACATGGCTTCAGCTGCAAACAATGAAAAACAGGGTGAATTTTTGCAGAAGGAGGAAGTTGAAGCTTATAAGCAACGTTGCCAATTCTTTCAATGATGGAAAAAGGGCCGAAGTAGCGAAGACTGAGTTTCATATTTTTGCGAAGTTGGAGGGAGTGCTGGCGATAGGGTTGAAGTTTGACCAGAACCATGTCACCCACATTAAATTGGAGGTGGTGACGTTTGGAATCAGCTTGCGCCTTCATGTATTCTTGAGCTTTATGGAGGTGAATTTTTAACTGTGCCAGAGTTTGATCACGTTGCAAGAGAAGGTTTTGCATATCTGGATGATCCTGTTTGTTGATGGCATATTTAATAATGGAAGGAGGGTTCCGACCGTATACCGCTTTGAAGGGAGTCATTCCAGTACTATGATGGTAAGATGTGTTATACCAAAATTCTGCCCATGGAAGTAATTTGGACCAGTCTCTCGGGTTATCAAAAATGAAACAGCGCATATACATTTCGATGCATTTATTAAATGCCTCAGATTGCCCATTTGTCTGTGGGTGGTATGCTGTGCTAAACTTGAGAGTAGTGCCACTTGCCTTGAAAATATGCTGCCAGAGTTGACTTGTAAAAATCTTATCACGATCAGATATAATAGAATTAGGAAAGCCATGTAATTTGACTATGTTCTTAATAAACAATTCTGCAACGATCTTGGAATTGAAATCAGCTTTGAGGCTAGCCAAGTGTGCATATTTTGACAATCGGTCTATGACAACCAATATGACTGTATGACCGTGAGATGGTGGCAAGTGTGTTATAAAATCCATGGCAATGTCTTCCCAAATTTGGTTTGGAATTGGAAGGGGTTGAAGTAATCCCGCTGGAAGGGTGGTGTCATGCT
>Ga0209700_100616_pt1 | contig 69024 bp, 35 predicted proteins | sample SiratroredBW_FD_187528 | JGI IMG/M metagenome (GOLD analysis project Ga0209700, IMG submission 187528) | Root nodule microbial communities of legume samples collected from California, USA - Siratro red BW (SPAdes) (version 2) | ecosystem: Host-associated > Plants > Roots > Nodule | place: USA... | reverse complement strand
ATATATATATATATATATATATATATATATATATATATATGTATGTATGTATATAAACATTTAGGTTGTTAGAGACTTCCATTTCATCATTTAGAGAATGTCTTTATAATTTAATTATATATTTGTATTAATTTAGGTTAGATTACTGTTATTTTGCAATTTGAAAGCTTAGGATTGAATTTTTAAAAGAATATAAAACTTAGATTGTTTATTACAGGTATTCAATTGAAAAAAAGTGCTTAACTCTAGTGTTTTTTTTTTATTGGGGAATGATTCTGAGTTAAAGATTGAAATTGAGTTATAAGATTTTGTCTAGTTTAGAAGCAACTACTTGGAAAGTTAGATTGTTCACATACCTATTCAATCTCACTTGCTAGGAAGCATCCCTGCACTTAGTATCTCTTTTATTTTTTGATTTGAGGGTTTGAGCCATGATTTTACAAGAGTAAACTTACTTTTTTTTCTTTAATATTTTAAATTAAAAAAATTGATTAAATTTAATTTAATTCACTCATTATGACAATCATTTACTATTTGATTTTAGAGATATATTGAAAATGGTATGACATTTCAAAATAACTGTATAGTTTTAATCATATAAACAAAATTGATTTTCTCACTTTTTTTTCTTTTTATAAAAAGTAATGTATTTATAGAAAAAGCAAGGTTATTTCTACAAAATTGTTTTAAAAAAGAGATATTTAGGGTTAGTTTTAATATGTGTAGTTAAGAAAGAGGTGGTGTAGCATAGGGCAAGTTGATGAAGAAGGTTACATGATTGCATGATGAGAACATTAATTGCAGCAGAATGTGAATGTCTGCATTATTATTTTGGCATGGAAGATGATGTAAACACAGTGAAAGATGTGAAAGGGACAGATAGCTCCACCACAGCCATAAATCCACATTGATCTACCACTGTAGGGCAAATAAATCATTGAAAATCACATATCAGGAGACATTTCAGTAGTTCAATTGGTCCATACCTTAATTAAATGCCCTTTGCCCTAGTTTCACCCAAATTTATTTATTTCATCATGTTTATTTTATAATTATTACATTCTTCAATAATAAATATATTCTCCTTTGGCAGCAGTAGATTTCTCCCCCTTAATTTCCTATTTTGTTGTTCTCTTATATTTTATGGAAAAAAATTGTGTATAAGTTAAAGATGTCTCACCTCAAAATTTACTTTAAGCTTATAAGTATAAGTGTACAAAACAAATAAGGTGTAAGTTAAATAATTTACTAATGGAGTAAGATCTTTGAGTTACAGGTAAACCAACCTCATTTAACTTATTATACAAAAGTTGGTAATTAAACCTTTTAACTTGCAATAATTATTTTTTTTTTTTTTGGGTAATCTGTTTCTTTTTCGAAATACAAAAGTGAATTTTACGGTTTGTCATTAGTATTGACAGTCCAAACCAAAACAAAAATGTTAAAAAATATATCATTGGTATTTGTTTGTTATAACTCAGTTATTTTTCAAACTCGAATTACTCATTGTCCATATTTTTTTATGTAAAATTATGATTTACACTAATCAATTCTTTAAATTATAATATAGATGGTTATCATATATGTTACCATATGTTTGTTTCCATATTAAACTTTAAAACTACATCAATAGATGAAATAATACAAAATACTGTTATGTGTGAGTAGTTGAAAGATGGCAATGTAATATTTTTTTTAGTATATTTATATGCATACACTTTTTTTTTTCTTGATATATAGTAATATTTAGAAGTGTTATGCATCACAAACAAAATGGACCACCTTCTTGGTTTTGGTATGTTGAGAAAACTCAAATTAAATGTGCACATTTTTATACTCTTATTAAACATTTGTGTCATTCTTAATGACGTGCCTCTTGTTTCTTGTATTAGAGGAAATGGGAAAAATGGGTAGGAAATGACCTTGAAGTCAGAATTTTTTCAAGTAAAAAAAGAAAAATCAGATGCAGATTGCTGTGTGAATTACCATATTTTCAAAATTTTGAACTTTTAATAGAACAAGAAGTCTCACATAAGTCAAGAAAAACTCCTTAAAATTTTATATATAATTATGCATAATAAAGTTGTAAAAGACTTTGGTGAATTGAATGAGTTCGTGTGCATAAAAACCTCTGCCCACAAGTTAAAACCAGTGAATTTCTTTATCTAAACGTGCAAGGGTTGGATTTATTGACAACAAATCAAGATTAAATTTAAGTAATTTGTGCAATATTTTCCAGAGTATTACAATCTCTTCAACATAATGTCATTATCTATGTGGGAACACTGCCATGAAAAGTCTTGATAAAAATCAGGAATCAAACGAAGAATAGCCATATAAACTAAGTATATTGAGAAACTAAAAATAATTTTTTGTGAAATTATTGTAAAGAAAATGAATTTGATGGGGATTTCGTTCATAATATAACTTAATGGTGTTACTTTATCTAAATAGCTCCCTCCACACTTCGTTTATTTTGAATGTTATAGTAGACAAACAAACACACTTAGGTGCAGTAAAACTTTTTTGGATTTTGCTTATTGTACCTCATAATTTTTAAAATGATCATTATACTTTTCATAGTTTATTTCACCTAATCAGATATAAAACTATTTTGGAATATCCATTCCAAAAAATTTTCAGAACAATCTTTCTAAAATATATATAACCAACACCATTCTAAAACATATTTTCAGAATTTGTAGAGCATAAAACATATTGAATTCAACAATCTAGATATGTATTATGAAATAACTATTACAAAAACCTTCTGCAACAAGTTTTCCATAATATATATATATATATATATATATATATATATATATATATATATATATATATATATATATATATCCTACACTATTATGAAACACCTAATTTGAAATATGTTTTGAATTAGATAATATAAGTGTGGTAGAATGACCGTCTAAAGTATTGAAAAAACATGTTCCTCCTATTTCCATAATCCAGAAACATTACGAATTGAACAATCTGGAAGTTTTCTGAATTAATTTGGAAGATTAAAAAAAAAAAAAAGATTGCTCACAAGAGTGGTGCAATGGTTTGGGAGGGAGGGTGCAATGGAGAAGGAAGAAAATCTAGAGTGGAAGTGAAGAAGAGATAGGCTTAGAGATTAAAATATAGCTTAAGGGTATTTTAGCCTTTTTGTTATTATTATGGGGTGCAGTTCCTATATTAAATATCATGGTTTCCACTTTCTAAGTAAAATTTATTTTGAATTTAGAAAATAATAAAGTTGTAGTTTACAGATTGTTCATATAGTTTTTTTTTTTTTTTTCCTTATAAAACACATCTTTTCTGATTTTTAAGTTTTTTCACAACTGCTATATTTCTTTTATATCCTGTATTTATTTTCTCTCTTTTATTCTTTCTTATCATATAACTATGAAGTTTAATATAAATACATCAGCATAAATAACTTTCTTATATAAAAAACTAATTAAATTTTATATAACTACTTTGAAGGTAATGCTTAATATAGTTTCAGATGGTATACGAAATTTCATACTTAGCAATGCTTGAAAATTAAACTTTCATTTATAATAAAAAAGATAGTTTGAACATTTAATTGAACTAATGACATTTTGATAAGAAATTAAGTGGTTGTACAGTATTAATCAATATATATTATCCCTTACATCTGTCACTTTTATTGCTTTTTCTTTTCTTTCCCCTCCCCTTCTATCTTAAGGCAAGTGGATAAACATTACTGTATATTGTAGCAGAAAAATCTCAGAAAAATCTCAAAAGAACCCTAGCCTTGTTTTATAGCTCTAAAAGCAACAGGTTATAAATAGTAATTTGGTCTAATTATAACAAAAATGTATTAAGTAAGATGTTGATAACTAATATTTACCCTTAAATCTTAATTTTAAGTAAAGTTACTTAAAAACTGATGTCAATAGTCTATGTAAGATTGAATGGAAAATATTAGCTTTTTAAACCTCTATTTGATTGTCAAAACAAGAAAAAACAATAGTTATGCATCTTTAAATACACAACAATTCTTCAACAATGCATTAGGTTGAAATCACTACTCTCAAAGCACTAGTACAAGTGTACAACAACAAAAGCCTTATTCTACAAGTAGAGATAGGTATCACAAACTACAACAAACCAATCTTAAACCATCAGAGACTGAATTTATTCCACATGAAACATCATTGAACATGTTGGCTAGATATTAGGGCCTAAAAGTGAGAGAAGAAAAGCCCTGTAGTGACCAGATGTTTCTGAGTGAACTTCATCATTCAGAGTCTTCTTGTGTTTCTTTGAATATTCAGCTTTGATATACTGCATATCAACCTCTGTCCTTGTCACAATGACTCTTATGAGTGTGGAATCATTAGTCCCCAAACCTTTCATTGCCTTGTGCACAACCTGCATGGTGGTCACACATTTCAAAAAGTTCCCTCATTCATATTTGAAGAATCAATTCTAGTAATGTTAGCTCTCTGTCAAATGACAAGGCATCATGATGGATATAGATAACAAAGCACTACAATCAAGCAAAGGACTTAGCCAAATCAATCTGCTTATTCTAAATGTCGTAGAAAAACATCGAGAAAATTAAATAAGAATGAGATAAGAGTCGACCACAAAAAGAAATGATACTATTTTTAATTTAAAACTTTAAACTATAGAATTTGTTAGTCTTCTTTCTTATATATTGTTTAATTTACTTATTTTTACTTAACGTGGGATCAGACTTACACTTAATTACTTAACATAAGTATTTTCTGTTAGTCATTAAACAGAAAATTATTGAAATAGCATTACAAGAAGCAATTATCAAAAGTTGAAATGCAGTGGAATACCTTAGCAAAATACTTTCCTGGATGAATGGCACATTGGATTATTGTCAAAAGTGCATGTTCAAACGCCCCAGATGTTTCATTCTTTATTGCCTGATAAATTCAGATTGAATAAGCACGGCAAAAATATCTAAAGAAATAGTAAAATTAATTAAAGAAATTACAAGTGCTGAAGATACCTTCTTCAGGGAGTGACCATACATGTCATGGTAATAAGCACTGACTGCAGCCAAATGTGCAGCACTCCGTTCACTGAATATGTGGATAAAGGTCTTTTCATCAGTTCCTAGTTTCTTCTCCCCTGCTTTGTAAAGAACCTTTGCATCCTTCTGAGCAATTTCTCTATTAACCTCAGGACCTTCAGGACGAGGTGTGCTTATATATGCAAGCAACAGCTGAAGCAAGTTTCACACATAAAAGGTATCAATAACAGCAGTTCCACTCTTCTAATAACTTGAAAGGAACTCATACAAGTGAACATGAAAGCAAACTACTTTTTCACAGCTATCTTTCTCAAAACCCTGCACCTAGAGTACCCCTCTTAACTTATGTGTTGAAGTGTCATTAAAGGTACCCTTTTTCTGCAGAAAAGAGGAAGGAGATCTTACCAAAGGCTAAGAAGACTACAACTAGTAATACCCTTTTGCAGGTGCGTTCTAAGTATTTTTGGGAGAGATACTTGTGGGTGGTATAGGCTCATCAAATCTCATTAGGATAGGTTCTAACACTATATTATGAAATGAGTTTAAGTCTAACTTATCCTTACAAAACTGGCTTGTAAGTGAAGATTATACCTATTTATATACCATGAATTGATCTTATCCCTAATTGGAATTTCCAACAAACAAGCTCATTTCATTTTTTTCTCTCTTAAAAATGTTTACGCTTAAGTTTATCAAAACATGTCCTAAATCACAATAGCACATGTTAGTTTCGTAAATGTCACCAATAGAAACCTCACCTTTTGATGATCACTCCCGGGGCTGGTGTTTGCTTGAATATCATGCTCAAGATAAACACCAAACAATGAATGGTAGATCTGCTTTAAATATTGCAGCTGAGATGGAGTGCGTGAACATATAACTTCAGTAGCACCTTGAACGTTTCGGACCTCTACTAGAGACTTCCTAATGATTGTTGCATCACGTCCTGCAGGGTCTTTCAACCACAGCAGAACTGCAGTCTGATAAACAGAAAAAAAGAATATGTAAGACAAACCAGAAGTGTTGAACATTTCATCCACTATACTAAATTTCAAGACACATATGATTTACTCTGATTCATTAAAGTTTGTTTGTGTTAACCTAAGTTATTCTTTATGTTGGTTTTCAACACTAACTTCAGCTTAATGGCAGGTGATAAATTGTGAGAAATGTCATGTCAAATAGAGGTTTTTGCCACATTAGTCAAAATAACACCATGCAAAAGTGCATTTTAGCCTATGTTTGTCTAATTCATGATAGTACCATTTATTTTTCTCAAATGATGATATTACACTTTTGCATAAAGATTTTTTTTTCCTCTGTTATATTATTAGTTGTACCAGCTTTTCCACATGCTTCCTTATCCATTTTTTAACCAAGTTACTAGTCGTAGCTTTAAAATATCAACATCGCCACTACACAAAGTTATGAATGTTTGGAGAAATTTCACCATAAGCACTTATAAGAATAAATTTAATTTCAATAATTAATTCTAGTAATTAGTACCTCTAAATTTCCACTAAGCTCTGAAGCTAAACGTTTGGAAAGTTCCTCATGATACATTGTTTTGTACTCTTGTTGAATGTAGGCACGCTGTGTAGCATCACGATGAGCAAGAATATTGATAACAGCACTGGTATCACAACCCAATCCTGTGAAAACAGACAATTAGAAAGAAATTACATGTCTGAAGAACAAAAAAGGCTCCAGTTAAGGTTCAGAAAATCTAGAACAATATGAATAGACACTTCACAAACAATCTACATGTAAGAAAGAAACATTCAAGAGTCACGACTCTTCACAAGGTACATTGAGATGAAAATAGTCTTAAAAGTCAAGAATCAACATAACACAAAAGAAACAACAACACTGGCAAAATTAAAAGCAAGCATGCAAAAGGGTTAATAATACTAGGAGATTATATTAAAACTCACACTGACATGAACTTGAACATTTTGTCCAGAGATAGCAAGTTCCTCAAAGGGAAGTTTCACACAGATAACTACCTAATTAAAGCGCAGACCTTTGAAGGTATGTTTAAAAGCATAACCAAAAACTTTGAAGAGAGAAAAAGGGTACCCTTAAAAGCACGGTAAAGTTGCAGGGCATCATCTCTAGGGGATGGAGGAACTGGGGGCACAGTCAAGGTAGCCATGTCAATTCCTGTAGGAAACTCAGAAGAGAAATGGAAATAGAGAAAAGTTATGAGAAGATAACACCAATGGGGTTGAATTATTGAATAGAAAGTTATGTTCTTGGTCCACTAGAATTAGAAAACATTAATTTCATCTTTCTTTACCATATCCCCACACAACCACTTTGTTGTACGAAAGTAACATGTTGTGTGCCTCCACTTGTTGTCTTTAGCAAGAAAACCAAACCAACTATTATAAATATGTTTTATTGGCTTCTTTTGACTGAGTCAACTACTTGACTTGTTCCAAGTCTTCCCTTTGTTGAAAACCTTAAAGGAGAAATTGTATTTATATTTTCTTATATAATAGAAAAAAGGAGAGAGGTGAAACAAAATAATGAAGATGATGAAAGAATACATTGTAAAATAAATTAAAAAGAAGTCGAGTCCTCAATCTTTGAATTTTGGTGATTATACTTTCAATATGGAATAAAAGAGAATACCTACGTGATTATATTTTATGGTTATGTTTTATGAGATGTTCCATCACCTAGTCTAGTCCTACATGTAAAATTTACCATTACACTTGTTATAGCTATTGTTATTGTTATAATTATGATTAATAATGATAATATTAATAATAATAATATTCGTAATAATATTAATAATGTTAATAATAATAATAATAATATTAATATCGTATCAAAGTTTAAAATGGGCTCAGGAGCACGAAGTCGGCCCAAATATCATTACGAAGGTGGCCCAAATATTGTTACCAATTAAACTGAGTTTATATAGTTAAATGAAATATTATATTATATATTCAATGAGATTCCATCATTTTATAGTGTTACTCTTTTCATTGATGTGAAGTAGTGGTGAATATTTTATGTTAAAAGTAGGTGTAAATCAATACATTTTATATTTATTTAACAATGAGATGACTAAGTTTTAATTGACTAACTTTTTAGATAACTTGTTACTTTGCCTATTTAATAATATATAATGATTACAAATTAAAAAAAAATTAGAAAAAGTGTTCATAAAAAATTGAAGAAATTAAAAAATTATAAAGTAACCAAAGATGATGTTGGACACCTAAATTCCATCGCAAAAATAACGAAATTAAGATAAAAAAAATCTAGAAACAGTAAATAGGACAATAAAAGAAAATATTTCGGATGAGTATACTTCTGGCTGTAATAATAGAGAGGCTTACATTGAACAAAATACGTGATTTTGTTATATTTTATGATACTGTTGTCAAAATATCTTTTAATTAATTATTTTTTTAATAATTCTTTCTATGCAGTATTGGGTTTCAATGAAGAATAGACTTAAAAAGTTAATTTTTGAAACACAATTAATAGAACTAAATGACGAACTTACCTTTCTCTTTTAATTAACATGTGAATTAAATTTATTTCGCTTAAATATATTTTAATTTCTTGAATTTAGATTTTTTTTGCCCTCCAAGATGAAAATTGCTTTTCAAGTCCTTGAATTTAAAAATATCGATTTAAATTAATAGGTTATTAAAATTTAGAAGTGTTACTACCATTAAAGTTTAACTATTTCAATATTTTTTTAATCATAAATTATTTTTTAAAACAATTATATAAATAAAATATGCTTTTTTAAATATTAATTTATACAATAATATATAAAATTAAATAATATTACTTTAAGAATATTAAATTAAGTTATCATTATTTAAATATAATTGTAATTTTAGAATATTGTATTATATTAAAATTATTTAAATAAATAAATATGATTTTTATATAATTTAATTTCCATAATTTGTAAAGAAATATAAATTAAAAGTCAACTTTTAAAAAAATGTATATTTAATGAAAATTTCCATTTAAATATAATTTATTTTATATTTAATTTTATCTTGTATGTATGTGGATAAGATTATAACTTACAGTGATATCCACATGTTCTTATATCTTAATCTCCTATACCACTTATTGTATAAGTTTCAAACTAATAAGAAAAATTGATTCCCTTATAAAAAAAAAAAACTTAATCAAGCAAAATAAAAATTGTAAAGCATAAAACAACCAAATTATTTTTACTAAATACATAATAAATACCAAAAGATATTTGAACGTAATCTTATTTGCAACATCGATCGTACCTTATCTCCCATGATTCTGTCCGTCTTTAGTGCGCGCAGTGATACAATAATGAAAAAACGTTTCTTTTTCACAGAAACTAACTCAAGCCTGAGAAGATGAAAACTTTCTCCTCAATTCAACTACCCCACCATTTTTATTGTGCAAGATTCTTCTCTTACACAACCACGAGGTACCCTTTTTTTCTCAGTCTTTTCATGCACTTTCACACTCTGGGAATTTTCTTGCATGCCCAGTATCAATTTTTTTTTTTCTTCATGTTGGTTCTTTTTTTTCTGTCAAATTCAAAGCCACAAGTGAGAGGATCAAGAGGGAGGAAAGGAAATTCAGGGAAATGAGCTTGTTGGGTGTGTTGAATGGTAGAAGGTGGGGTATCTGGGTCTATGAAACTGTTTGCCATAAGCCAAAATAAGAATTTTAAAAGTTTAAATTTTTTTTATAAGAGCTGATTCACTAGTTTGGTTACTTAAAGCTGAAATGAAGAGTAATGTTACACCCTCTCTTTTATAAGGAAGTGTTGAATGAAAGAAAAAATGTTATTTCTTACCTTAGAAACAGAAAAAATAGAGTAGATTACATTGATATGATGATATCTCTTACGGTTTCTGCAAAATTCAGAATATATTCTTGTCGCTCTAAAAAGCATTATGTATTTTAATAAGAACTCATGTTTAACAATTTTCCTGTGAAATCTTTTTAAAATAAGTTAGATGTAGAGTCACTTTTATTAGCTCAGATAAGCTCTTTGAAATGCCCTTAGGTTCAAAGAGCTTGTTTGTATTGTAGATGACTTATCTTATGACATAATCATTGCATGTGTATAAGAGAACTTAGAATAGCTTATGAGATGCTCAAATGCCTTGTTCAGTAAGTTCTCTATGATAACTTAAGAAAACAACTTATAACTTATATGAAAACACTTAAATCCTATTCTTTATTTGATTATAGAAACAGCTTAAACATAAACACTGTATAGTAGGAACTTATTCAGTAGGCGCTTAACTAAGTTGTTTACCCAAACTCACCATAAATAGCCTTGGCACCCCACTATATTCTTGCTTTTCTTTTCTTTTCTGTCTGTCTTACTGTCTATTAGAAGATGCATGAAAGGATTTCCATTCTCTTGTATATGTTTTGCTGTTTTTCCTCTTTATGAAATTACATGAACATTTTTTTTCACTTATAAATACTTTATCAGGACTCAACTTTCTTTTCCTGCAAAGGTCTTCATTTGCCAGGCAAAATCAGGTTAGAGTTTTGGTTTTTATTTTTTACTTTTAGATTATTGGCATGAGGTTTATGAACATCCAAATAAGCATAGCCCATTCATGGTGGTGCTCTTTCCACAGGCATAGATGGGTCATTGAATTTAAAGGTGGTGTCTCCCACTCTGTTAGTAGCAGAAAAGGAAGAAGCCAAGGCTGTGTTGACCTTGTTCTTGAAGAAACAAGGTTTGAGCAATGCAGTTGCTGCTAGAACCATCAACAAGTCAGATATTTTCATAGATCACCTTGTCTCAAAGCTTCATTCTAAACACAGGTCTTGGTATCTTGCAGGTTGTCACAACAATTACTCTATTTCTTAATTTTCTTCTGTGTTGAACACTGCTAATCATAGTTTTATTGACACAAACAGGAAGAGAGCTTACAACTTTGGAGATCAGGGATGCTCTTATCCCTTATCTGGAATCTCTTTTTGAAGAGCATGGTGACACTTTGGTGGAAGTAGTGGAAAACTATCCAAATTCACCTGTTAAGGACAAATCAGCAGTGCCAGTTCCTCCTTCTAGTCCAGTGCTAGACTCTAAGAAGCCAGTTCCTCCTTCTAGTCCAGTGTTAGACTCTAAGAAGCTTAAAGCTGTGTCAGTAGTGAGTGAGACAGACCCAAATGGTGGCAATCTGCGCCCTCATATTGTCTATCTCATGGAACTTGGTATGGATATTGAGCAGATTCGGAGTATCACACATCGATTCCCGGCTTTTGCCTACTATAGCTTGGAGGGTAAGATTAAGCCAGTGGTTGAGTTTTTTCTTGAACTTGGAGTGCCAAGAGAGCACATTCCCACTATCCTCAGTAAAAGGCCTCAATTATGTGGTATCAATTTATCTGAAAATCTCAAACCCACCATGAAGTTCTTAGAATCATTAGGTGTTGATGAGAAGCAATGGCCAAAGGTGATCTATCGCTTCCCTGCTCTGCTAACTTATAGCAGACAGAAAGTGATGGAAAGCATAGATTTTCTTCATGAATTGGGCCTCTCTGAAGAGAATATAGGGAAGATTTTAACTCGTTGCCCCAACATAGTTAGTTACAGTGTAGAGGACAATCTCCGACCAACAGCTAAGTACTTTAGTTCTTTGGGGGCTGATGTTGGCATTCTTCTATTCAGATGCCCACAGAATTTTGGTCTCAGCATTGAGGCCAACCTAAAACCTATAACAGCATTTTTCTTGGAGAGGGGATACACTTTGGAAGAAATTGGGACCATGATTTCAAGATATGGAGCCTTGTATACTTTCAGCTTGACTGAAAATTTGATTCCAAAATGGGATTTTTTTTTGACCACGGGATATCCAAAATCTGAGCTGGTTAAGTTCCCTCAGTATTTTGGATACAGCTTAGAGAAAAGGATTAAGCCTAGATTTGCAATTATGGAGAAATCTGGAGTAAAGTTGCTGCTGAACCAGGTTCTTTCTCTGTCAAGCAACAACTTTGACAAGGCCTTGAAAAAGAAAATGAAAAAAATGCAAGATGATTAGGACTTTTTAGTTACCAGCAAAGTTGCTCAATCCATCAGATAAAGAAAATTGAGACTTTCAGGCTATGTTACATCTTAGAAGCTGCTGAACTTCACGATTCTTTGTTTTTTTGGGGGATCAATGAAGTCAAAAGTTGCAGTTATACTGGAATTTGATCAATCAAAAACTAGCTTCTGCAACCAAAATTATGTCTCATCATACTAGGTAATTACTCTGGTAACATATATTATATCTGAAACTCTAAATTCTAAACAAAATTATGTCCCATGAAACTAGGACTTTCAACAAGGTGAGAAGTTCTGCTGCAATTGTTTCTATGACAAAACCAGTGTCAGGTAAATTCAATTAATTAAAATTGTGTATCCTTGCAGTTTTGGTGCTGCAGCAATCAAGTGGTTCAAATGTTGCTCTGTTTATAGTTGTATAATGATGGATTTTTCATTAGAGTTTGGTTTATAGCAGATCATTTCCATGAATAGCCTTTTGATCCGGTTAAGTTATTGGAATTTATATTGATTTTTCATACCAAATTAATGAATAATTTTCTCATTTGTTCGAAGTCATGATGACTCAAATCTTAGTGATTCCAATTTGTCTCCAAAAGCTGGTTGTATGGAGGGTGGTGAATAATTGAAATGGAGCAAAATGCCTAATGTAGAGAGAACCTAAGCAATTGGAAAAAAATCCATGTTTGACTACTAATCCATTAGTAATAATCTATTGGTTTCTCACTTTGTGGAAAGTTTGTTTGTATGTCATGTCATCTTCTTGACAGTTTCAACAATCTCTTTCTATCTTTTTACTATATACTTTGAAAATGGATGGAATGGACTATTAACTTTTTTTTAATACACAGGCATTGTAAACATAAATCGTGATTAGTGTATGCTTATCAACCAGTTTAAAATATATGTGTGTACATGTGAGTGTGTGATAGAAAGAGTTTTGATCCATTTTAACTACATGTAAATCTAATCGTTAGTTTTATCAAATCTAATAGTTCAGATAATTTTAACTTAAACTTTTTCTCCACACACATTTAAATGAATTGATATGAACCATTAGATTTGGTAAAATTATCCATTGAAAATTGGTGTAAGTTATTTTGGACTTACATTTAATGTAAAGAATCTTGTCTTTTTATAGTATATTTTTTATTATATGTACACAAAATCAAATATCTAATAATATAGTTTATTCGTGACATCTTTTCTATCTTTTATCCATGATAAATATCTAAGATCCGAATGTCTTGTATATATTCATCTACAATGACTAATTATGATTGTGAAAATCTATGCATGACTACAATTAATTACAATGAAATTCTTAAGATAGGAAAATAAGATATACTCATGTAATGAAATTCTTAAGATAGGAAAATAAGATATACTCATGTATTGTAATTTGTTTTGTATTTTCTGTGAGATATTTCTAAGCTTTACAATTCTCCAAATTTTTTTTCATTGTTTTATGAAAAATTTATTTTTATGATCTTTTTCATATTTTATAACTAAGGATTCAAATCTTATATTGAGTTTATTTTGTGATTTTGAAACTTTATTGCAAAAAATGAATACTAATCTTTACTGATGGTTATATTATTTTCTTATGAGAGGGAAAAATCTCATGATCATAATTGTTACCATTTTTGACATCACATTAAGGAAAGATTTAATTAGTTGGAAATTGAGATGAGTTGATGGGTTTTTGTGCACATACTAATTTATTCTGACTAGTCTTAACGAATGTCATCTTTATTTATTGATTTATTTATTATTATTATTATTATTATTATTATTATTATGATCATCATCAGTATCATAGTATCATTCTGGGCATTCTGAATATTACATATTGTGACGTGATAATGATAATACTTTCTCATTTAAACTCTTTTAGTAATTATCATTTTTTCAGTAATATTTCATATAAAGATTTCAAATTATTTATGGGATGAATGAAAATCATTAAAATGATTTGAAATGTGCTATAAATTGAAAACTTGATTTCTCATTTAAATTGCTTTTAATTAAAATGAATACAATATTGTTATTTATGTTGGTATATCTCATTTCTCCTTTTTTTGTTATGATTTCTGAACCCATACAACATACAACAAGAGTTTCACTAATCCTTTAATGGATGGTAACTCAACCTAGTCCCTGGAGACTTAAGTAGAACACATGTTAGCGGATAGTTTTCCAACTTAGCCTTCAAAAGGATCCAACAATTACAGAGCGGGTAACGACTTTGGTGTCAACTGCTTTGACAGAACTCCATTAAAAAAGTTTAAGAGAAGAAGAAAGACACATGAAATTGTTATTCAAATCTTAGTTTTCTTTCTTTTTGTCAGGAAGAATCCTAAACAAAGATCTTGGTCAAAAGAGACAAAAAAAGAAACATGAGAAAGAATAATTAGAAATAAGAGTAAGAAACATGACTCAGCCTATATTTATAGGCATTGCAGTGGGCTTAAAGAGTCTGGGCCTATTCTATTGTGTTGTACTATTCTGTTATGATTTTGTAACAGTAATTAGTTATGGAGTATTCGATTATGATTTGTACTTACCTTTGATGATATTGATAAGGTTGTCACGTTCCACGTATACATTATTATTTGTATAAAATGGTAAAGTGATTTATTCGAAGACGTTTAGCAAAGTTTCGACCGAGATGGTTATCTCGGTCAGCCGACCATATAGTACAATTTGGATTAGAACCAACAAGTAGGGAAGGGGATGAGGTAGATTGATGTCTACTAATGGAGTGGATCCAACAACATAGGCTGCTAGTGCAATTGATTCAACAACAATGGGTGGTGATGGTGTGGATCCATCAACATCTGTTGTTGATGGGGTGGATCCATTAGTTGCGAATGGAGTAGGTGTAGTGACTTGAGTAAATGAGTTTAGGTTGTTTATTTGGGATAACAATTTTATTACATGAAGTTTTGTTTTTCCTTTCCCTTATTGTGTAATGAGGGAAGATAAAAAATAAAATGGTAATGAATGAACAATTAATAATTGGAGGAAGTATATAAATCTCTGTATGTATTATTGTACTAGTGGTTATATTACAATGAAGATGAATATAGACGAATACAAATGACAACACTCAAAGAGATAATAGAGAGAAGAAACGGAATGAAACCATATCCCCTTCCCCTTCTCCTCTCCGATACTATATATCTAATAATATTCTTCACATACAATCCTTAATGAACGAATTGGCCATCCTGGCCATCCGCATCCTTACACTCTTTTTTGATGATCACTTGACACATGTTCATTCTTTCTAACAGAATTATTCTTCTACCTACCCATTTTTTGAAATGTCCTTGTGCTATTTTTACTTGTAACATATTGGCATGAGGTGATATGTGTATCATAACCTTCATGACATATATATACAAAATACATCAATGTTATCATTTATATTCTAAAGTAGGCATACAATCAATAATTATCATAAACATGAATTCATACAACTTACTTAATGATTAAATTTGTATAATTAATAATTAATACATTATCCAAGAGAAATGCTAGTAAGATTATTAGGAAATGGAAAATTCATATTTCTAGTGACATTAAAAAACTGAATGAGCTTGATTTGAAAGAGTATCCCAAGAAAGGGAGAGTAAGAGAATATAGTTTCAAAGAGTTCGAATTGATACCGTTCATTTCCTCAAGTTTAAAAGGTTTCACTTTAGTTTTTATAGTTTTTTGTTTATATGAAATTGGTTTTTATGACCATTTTGACATCAATTGTGTCAATTTTGGCTGATTTGTCACTTAACATTGTTGCTTTATAGTTTTACTATAACTGCTTGATCATGTGAATGTCTATTTTGCAGGCTCCTCATTTTTCATTCGCACCCCCCACACAAAATACAAGCCAAATACTTCTACTGACTATATCCCAAATACCTCTACGAACTACAGACCAAACGGAAGAGTATCTAGTATAAATGATCAACTTTTTTGAATGAAAAATTTAGGAGTGGAGAATACCTCTTCTTCTCAAAGAGTTCAAATCTTTGTTCACAAGTGGTCTCTCCGTCTTTCTTCTTTTTCTTCTTCAGCAATGTGACACAAAAACAAGAATTTTTTTTGTGTTTGGTCCCTAAACATGTTTAGTTGTGTTAGCATGAAAATAAAACTTATATATGGAGATTTTGCAAGAACTATCTCTGCATTTTATGTGAGTCTAAATGTCCTTATAACATCAATTTAGTATCTTTAAAGAGAGGTAGATTATTATTATTGTAGATGAACTTTGACATCGGACGAGTTGGATTTTGAGTTCTTGAGGAATCGTAGTGGTCAATTCTACGCAGTTAAGACAAACAATTACGCTCATGAAAAGGGGATAGAGAACAAAGATTCAACCTCTGGTTTGATCCTTCTATGGATTTTCCCACTTATACTGTCATGCAGAATTATCATCATATTGTGTAAGATATACATTAGAATTGTAATAATAATAATAATAATAATAATATTATTATTATTATTATTATTATTATTATTATTATTAGTGAACTAAGCATGTTATCAAATAGAATTTGATATTCCACCCATTTTGGTTTCAGGTTGTAAGTGGATGATTTTATCATTAAAGTATACAAAAAGGGGATCCCATTATGCAATTGTATTTTACTGCATATGATTCACGATAACAAAAATTTCATTTTATTTAATTGTTAATAAAAAAATTGTCCATTTTATTTAATTGTCAAAATAAAAACAAAAAAATATGCAATGTGTCTTCTCCAAAGATAACATTATAATTAATTTAAGATATTTATCATAAACACCAAGATATTTATCATAAACACCATAAAGATAATAAAAGTGACACAAAAATAATATAAATTATTGCTCAACCACAATTAATTCTATTAAATCTTAGATAATTTTTTTAAAATAAATAATAAAATATCTTTATATTAACATTATAAATAAATATTAACTTCCTTCAAATAAATATCTTTTCTTAACTTTTTATGAGTGTATATTGTTTTAATTATATTTTGAAATATCATATTTTAAAGTTATTAATTAATGCATGTTTTATAGCATAAAATTATGACAAAAATATTAAAATAACATGGTTTTTAGTTATAGTAACTTTTTCAATTGATATAATGTAGATTACGATTATTTCAAAAACTTAAAATGCAAACAAAATTATTAAAAGAAATAAAACTAACAAACACGGAGTCATAAATTTGAGTAAAAATAATTAATGGTGATATTGAGATAGTTAATATATTATATTTAATTTATGTCTTACTTAAATTGCATCATATTTTTTTTACTTGCCCTACTATTTGGAATCCTTCTTTTCTATTTTCACTTTTATTTTTTTTATTTTTTATATAAATTAATAATTAGTTTCTAATATATATATATATATATAATGGAAATTAATGTTTGGCGAATTAAACTAAAAGATATAAAAAAAAGTGACAAAAAAGGACAGGAGAATGGTGTTTGATGAAAAAATAAAATAAAATGAGGTAAAAGAAAAAAAAAGATAATTATGAAAAGCACTTCTGTGTAAATTCTTTTTAGTTTACTATAAATTAAAATCTAACTCATCAAAAAATTTTAAAAAAATTAGAAAATTATATTAAAAGACATTATAAAAAATTTAAATTAATATTTCAATTGTATACTGATTAGTGTAAAAAGTAAGTTTTAAATAATATATATACAAAAGTGTAAACTTTTATAAGTTTTTAAAGTTAAATTATTTAATTACGTTGTATTTATTTTATAACAATGATTTTTTCTAATTTTGAGAACAAAACAATAATTACGTTTTAGGGTGATATTTAGTTACTCTGCATTTCATTAAAAAAAGACAAATTTATTAATATATACATTTAAATTATAAAAACAAAGATCAATATGTTAAAAAATTTGTGTGAAGCGGAATACCAATTTACCTTTTAAAAGTTGTTCCTAATTTTTTGTTAATCTCCCAAGCTAGAGGAAGGCTCATAACAATTTTCCTCTCTCACTCTTCCAAACCCTAATTCCCTCTCTCACTCTCACATTTTCCATGACATAACAATGTCACTGTCCAGAAATTTGAAGTTTCGTTTTTCTTCTCCTTCTCTTCCAATCTGCATTTCCCACTCTCACTCTCAAACCCCATTAATTGAGGATGACAGTGTTAAGCACTCTGTGTCCGAATTCAATCGCATGCTTCATAAGAATCCTGTTCCTCCCCTCTTTCAATTTGGAAAGATTTTGGGATCTCTTGTGAGGATGAAGCACTATTCCACCGCTATTTCACTTTTTAAGGAAATGGATCTGAAGGGAATTCACAGCGACTTTGTCACTCTCAACATCCTCATCAATTGTTTCTGCCATATATCGCAAATGACCTCCGCATTCTCTGTTTTCTCTAAGATTTTCAAACTCGGTTATCACCCAGATGTCGTAACCTTAACTACAGTCATCAGAGGTTTCTGTAGTAAGGGTGAGGTCCATAAAGCACTCAACTTTCATGACAAGGTGGTAGCACAAGGATTTAGGTTCAACCAAATTAGTTACGCGACTTTGATGAATGGTTTGTGCAAAATAGGAGAAACTAAAGTTGCCATCCAGTTGCTGAGAATAATTGAAGCTCAATCAATAGAGCCTGATGTGGTAATGTACAGCACAATTATTGATTCTTTGTTCAAGGATAAACTTGCTAGTGAAGCTTCTGATATGTATTCTGAAATGGTTGTCAAGGGAATTTCTCCTAATATCTTCACCTATAATACCCTAATTTATGGATATTGCATTCGTTGTCGGTTACAAGAATCAATTGGTTTAGTAAATGAAATGCTATCAAATAACATCATGCCAGATTTTTATACCTATAATATGCTGATTGATGCCTTATGTAAAAAAGGAAAAATAAAACAAGCCATGAATGTGTTAGCTATGATGGTCAGAGCTTGTGTAAAACCGACTATTGTTACCCTTAACACTTTAATGGAGGGGTATTACTTAGTTAATGAAGTCAAAAATGCTAAATATGTATTCTCTGTAATAATGACCCAAATGGGAGTAACTCCTGATATTTACAGTTATAATATCATAATTAATGAACTATGTAAGAGTAAAAGGATCGATGAGGCTATGAATCTCTTACAGAAAATGCATACTAGGAATATTGTTCCTAATGTAGTGACTTACAGTTCCCTCATTGACGGATTATGCAAATCTGGAAGAATTTCTTATGTTTGGGCTTTGATTGACGAAATGCATGATAAAAATCAACAACCAAATCTAATCACTTACAATTCCTTATTAGACGGTTTATGCAAAAATCATTATTCAGAGAAGGCAATTGAATTATTCAGGGAAATGATTGAGAAGGGAATTCGGCCGGATAAGTACACTAGTACAATAGTTATTGATGAAATGTGTAAAGCGGGAAGGCTTAAGAATGTCTCAGAGTTTTTTCAAGATCTTTTGATTCAAGGCTATTGTTTTGATATAGAAACTTATAATGTTATGATCAGTGGTTTATGTAAAAGGGGTTTGCTTGATGAGGCGTTGACTTTGTGGTTCATGATGGAAGACCATGGGTGCATGCCTGATGCAATAACTTTTCAAATAGTGGTTTGTGCATTCTTTGAGAAGGATGAGACTGAGAAGGCAGAGAAATTTCTTCGTGAAATGATCACTAGAGGCCTGTTGAAATGATAAGTGAGAAGCTTTATATTATCAAATGGAATGTACTTATTAATTTACCAATCAATGTTAATTGACTGTTTTCCTTTGATTAATACTGATACTTCTTATTTTTTGCATGAAACAGGTAATGCAATGTTAATTCTGATTGAGAGAGACACTGAAATTCACATAATGTAGTATCCTCAGTTCAAAAAAAATGTTCAATAGCATCAGTTAAAATTGTTCAGTAGTGGTATAAAGATTATTAACCAATTGCTTGCTGGAGTTCACCTTGCCTCAGCTGCTGTGACTTCCTAATCCATTTTTTTGGTTATTATGGTTGTATTCATGTCTTCTCTCTAGTGATGTGTTTTTGGCTATTTTAAAGAAGTTTGTGTAAGTTTGTGTTTATTTTGTGTTTTTTTTATAATGAAAAGGAGTTTATGTTTTGTCTTTAAAACTTCTAAGCCTGTTGATGAAATTGGTGTAAAATCATAATCCTAGATTACTCCACTAATTGGACTTTCAAACGCTCTCAAGAAAAAGGAAATTTTTAGTATTTTATAATGAGAAGGGTCAAATTATTCTGAGAGTACCTTTAAAACTTTATCCACTCCCTTCATTTTCTTGTACTCTAACAATTATAGATGAGTTAATGATAAGTATAAGCAAGGGGTGTCATTTATAAGGTCGGTGATGACGAAAAAAACATAATAATGAAAACATAAATAAGTAAATAATAATAGGAACAAAATATAATAATAAAATATGAGTTCTGTATTTAATCTTTGGGAACAGTTACAAAATTATGTTTTTAGTTCTTAATAAATTTAAATGAAAATTTAAACTTCCTCTTTCACATAATTATTGTTATTTATTGTATTATCCAGTATCCAGCACCTAACAATATGGAAATTTGATATCCAAATAAAATAAAATAGATGGACACGGATACAACTCGATTAAAGTTTCACTTTATATAACACTTAGTAATATAATTAGCTAAAAAAAATTATACAGATATTTCTATGTATATTTGTGCATTGTGTAGTTAAATAATCCTTTCAGATTTTTCTGTCCATTTATTATGATTAAAGTTAAAACAGAGTTTTTTTGCCATCTGAAGTACTGTAGCATGAAATGTTTGTGTTGAAATATATGCATTTGATTAAGGTCTTATTGTAATGGTTATGAAAATATGAACTATTATTTTAACACAACAATCTCGCTATTTCCTCCATTCCATTGAAAACTGGCTAATCATCTCAGGGAATATACTTGACCATTCAATTCAGATATGGGCTAATCATATCACTCCTGTGGATGAAAATACTGTGCCAACTGGTGAAATAATGTCAGTGAAGGGTACCCCTTTTGATTTTACATCTGAGAACAGAATAGGCAACAGTATTAGTCAGGTTGGATTGGTATATGACCACAATTATGTGCTTGATTGTGGAGAAGAGAAAGATGGTTTGAGGCATGCTGCAAAAGTGAGGGATCCATCAAGTTCAAGAGTACTTAACTTGTGGACAAATGCCCCTGGTGTGCAGTTTTACACTGCAAACTATGTTAATGGTGTTCAAGGAAAATGAGGGGCCATATATGGAAGCATGCAGGGTTATGTCTGGATACACAAGGATTCCCTAATGCCATAAACCAGCCAAATTTTCCATCTGTTGTGGTGAGAAGTATCAACACACCATGTTGTTTGAGTTTTCACTTGAGTGATGTGTCCAGTGGCATAGCAATGTGGTAGACATCTTGTACTGCATATTATGATTTAGAACCTGAACTTTGGTTTCTAAAATTATCACGTGTTTGCTTCAAATAATCATCACTTGTCTCAAATTTGAATTCTCCATGATAAGTTGTGCTGTCTTGCGCTCCTAAATATAGACATTATGTAGCAAAATGGTTGTATTTGGATTTCAAACTTTTGTAGAAAAAGGCTGTGTATGTTGAACTTTTAATAAAAGTGAGACATGATAATAGACTAACAGTTTTCCATGCATGGCATAAATGTTATTGGATTTAAATAATAAAATTAAAACTTGTTCGTTGTTAATAATAATTTTCTACTCTATTAAATAAAAAATAAAGAGATGTGATCTTAAAATTCAGGAGAGAATTACTAAAAAGAAAGCATCAAGATCAAGAATTATATTTCTTAATATAGCACATCAAGATTTAAAGTAGAGTTGGTGAAGATAACAATAATAACATTTAGATTATAGTTAAAAAAAAACAGATATCTTTAATTTAACATAAAATATTCACTTTGACAGTCATCATTCATAGTGATAATTCAAGCGAGAGAAAGAGAGTGTATATGTGTGGAGAAAACAGATTTAGGTTTCGAACCAAATTGTTCTTACACTAGCTGGTCTTCGCTAGGTCTGAGACCAAAACTAACATGACTAAGAGCGGGAACAAGAGAAAATTAAGAGAGTGAAAGAGAGACGAGGCTGAAATAAATAAGAGGAACAAGACTTAGAGAGAGTGAAAGAAAAGAACCTCAAATAAGATATTTTTTATTAAATTAAAAAAGTTATCTTTTTAGTAACATTTAAAATAAATGACATTATATTTTAGTTTAAATTTATTTATTGTAACATTTGTTTCCAAAATATTCTAATATTATGTTTACAGTAACATTTATGTAAAAAACGGTACTGTAATAATTAAAATTCGTGTATGGTAACATTTTCTTAGAAATGTAAGTGTGGATATGTTACAAAAGATAGGAAATGGTGTAGTGTATAAAAAATAAAGAATAAGGACTTAGGCCAAACTCAATCTTACCTTTATGACTTTCAACAATGAACTCATTGTTGCTGATAATGATTTGTGCAAGTATCCACGAGCTATATCTACAGTCACCAAATACTCTAGAGGCTATCAATCACCAACTTATAAATTATGTAAAATAATAAGTAAAAAATAAAAAGGAATAGGAATGAAAAATTATGTGATTGAGATCCTTTGACAGTGCAAAACTTTATACCACCAGTGAACTACAAGGTCTCACCAAATCTTGTTACCAAAATGATGTGACCACTTAACAGCATGTAAACACATAAATGAGAACAGGGAGAAAATACTAAGAATGAACCAGGCAGATTCTAAAAATGAAATGTTTACAAAACTTTTAAAACTGAATCACATTTAACATGCTATGTTACATACTAATAACACTTTAGTGCTCCTGTCCTTCAAATTTAAATTCCATTGCTTTAACCAATATGAATTTTGATGAGAAAAGACGCATTTGATCTGTAAAATCATAAATGATATAACAGAATTATCTAACAAATATAATGTATGAAACAACTTTTTAAAGGAGCAACTAAGGATGATGTTGTAGAGAACTCAGATAATGATTTGAAGGGAAATTCAACATAAATAAGCATAATCCTCTATGAGAATCACAAGCCAGAAACGTTGGTTTTTCAGATTATTTTCTTATTCAGAAGCTTTAATTATATAAATTAGAAAAAACGCCAAAAACAAAAAATAAAAGAAAAATCCAATTTGAGTAGCTTAATCTTGTTTCCAGTAGACCACATAATAGAATATTTACAGGCATGTAAAATCTGTCTCAAGAAATGAAGAAATAAATTGTACCCAAGTAACTAAACAAAATAAAATTGCTTTGAACAGGCACTTTCATTCATTTATTATTGATAAACTACCTTTCCAGAAGGTTTAACCTCAATGGTCCTATTCCTGTTAAAAGCAGATCGCAAGAATCATGTACACTTGCCTAAGGTGAGCAAAAGAATTTGGAAACATGCAAAGGAATTATTTCAGATTTTTTGCCAAATATCAATAACGCCCTTATTAGCTCAATTTAGCTCTAGAGCATCCTGAATGGAAGTGATGGGTCAAAGGTACAATTACAACTTTTACCATGAAAAAAAAAATTAAATGATCCAGCATACATTCATGAAAGATTTAGCCACTGCAGATAGATTGACATTTGTTATCGGTGAATAGATTAAATCCCATTAAAAAAAAAAATAAGATTGATCTCATATAAATGCTGAGTTATCCATAGAACATGTAGTTATAAGAATGACTATCATGGTTTACTTATCCAAAGAGACCATATGTTTGGTATATTGAATATGGTTGAAAAGCACTCTCAATCATTTCAATAAACCTCTAGGACAAATTTTGAAATGAAAGAAAAACAATCACAACAGTGAACAGTGTTACACAGAACACTATCTCCAACATCACAACACTGCATTAATTTGGTCTCTTTGAGGCAACATTGCATTATCTTTGAATAACTAAGAATCATAAATACATACATACACACATTTATATAAATCCTAGTTAGCTTTTTTGAAAGGTCAGAATTCTTTAAAAATGGAACATAGGATGTGATCCACACAGTCAAACACAAATTATATCTAACAGCTTAACCTATTGTTACAGCAAGAGTAATATATATATATATATATATATATATATATATATATATATATATATATATATATATATATATATATATATATATATATATATATATATATATATATATATATATATAAAAGCTCTTTGAATTTTTAATTTTAGAGTCCTGTAAGTGAAAGGCCAAGAGTTCTGCAGAATTGTGCAGATGGAAGGTCAAGAAGTATTTTTATGATTATAATAAAGTTTTCAATTTTAGAAAAAGCATATTAATGCTTATAAATAGTTTGTTCTTTCTATTTGGAAGCAAAAAGAAGAAAAGAAATAAGAAATTGAGAGTATTAAAGTCTTTCCTCTGTCTCTAAATTAATTTTACAAATTAGTTTTAGAACTATGACAAGTGTGATGAATAACCTACCACTGCCCCGACTGATAAAAACAACAAAGTATGAAAATTGGAGCATTCAAATGAAAGTTCTTCTTGGATATCAAGATGCTTGGGAGGTGGTGCAAGATGGTTTTGAGGAACCAACAAATACCACGGGATACAACGTGACTCAAATGAAGGTGTTGAAAGAAACACGATCAAAGGATAAGGCAGCACTATACATGTTGTTCCGAGCAGTTGATGAATCAGGCTTTGAGAAGATTGCCAAAGCAACTATTTCAAAAGAAGCGTTGGACATTTTATAAAAACTGTTCCAAGGAGCCGACCAAGTCTAGCAAGTGCGTCTCCAAACTCTTCGTGGTGAGTTGGAGAGCATGAAGATGAAGGAGTCAGAAAGTGTATCTGAGTACATCACACGTGTACAAACTGTGGTGAATCAGCTCAACCGAAATGGTGAAACATTATCTGATACGCGAGTTGTTGAAAAGATTTTGAGATCATTAACCGACAATTTTGAGAATGTTGTGTATGCAATAGAAGAATCAAAAGACCTTGCGACGTTCACAGTTAACGAACTTGCAGGTTCTCTGGAGGCACACGAGCAACGTAAGCAAAAGAAGAAAGAGAAAACACTCAAGCAATCACTTAAAACCAAAGCGTCAATCAAAGATGAAAATGTGCTCTATTCTCAAAATTTTCGAGGTAGAGGACGTGGTCGTGGTGGTCAAGGCAACATTCATGAAGGGTACAATAAGGAGAAGGGACAGTCAAGTCAACCAAATTGGCGTGGAAGAGGACGTGGTCGAGGAAGAGGTGGCCGATCGAATTATTCCAACATCGAGTGTTACAAATGTCACAAATATGGTCACTATGCGAAGGATTGCAACTCTGACAAATGTTACAATTGTGGTAAAGTGCGACATTTTGCAAAAGATTGTCAAGCTGATAAAAAGGTGGAAGAAAACAATCAATCTAGCCTTGGAAGACGAAACAAATGAAAGTATTTTCTTGATGGCTCAAAATGAAATTAACATCAATGATGACACTCTATGGTACCTTGACTCAGGGGCAAGTAACCATATGTGCGGTAACAAGTACTTATTCAAAGAGATACAAAAGATTGAAGATGGTCATGTAGCATTTGGAGATGCATCAAAGGTGGAAGTCAAAGGTCGACGTACGATTTCTTACTTACAAAAGGATGACTTAATGGGTCAATCCAAGATGTTTATTATGTACCAGATCTCAAGACCAAGTATGGGGCAACTCACAGAGAAAGGTTGCTCGACTTTTTTGAAAGACCGGCTACTATATTTGAAGGACAAGCAAGGGTGTTTGGTTGCTCGAGTCGAGATGGGAAGAAATCGGATGTACAAATTGAATTTGGTAAGCATACAAGAAATTTGCGAGTTAATGTAGAAGATAAGGTATCGCTGTGGCACCTTCGTTTTGGTCATCTACATCATGGTGGCCTAAAAGAGTTAGTGAAGAAGAATATGGTGCACGGGCTACCCAACACAGACTGTGAGGGAAAATATTTTGTGAAGAATGTGTGCTTAGCAAGCATGCGAAAAACTCGTTTCAAAAAAAGGCAGAATATTGGGCTAAGCAACCTCTTGAGTCGATCCATACTGACATATGTGGACCAATTACCCCTGAATCTTTCAGTAGTAAGAGGTATTTCATTTTCTTTATTGATGATTTCTCACGAAAAACTTGGGTTTATTTACTGAAGGAAAAATCAGAAGCATTTGAGGTGTTCAAAAAGTTTAAAGTGATGGTGGAGAAAGCGACTGGTAGACAAATAAAATCTGTACGATCCGATAGAGGTGGTGAGTATATTTCAACGGCTTTCATGAAGTATTGCGAGGAGCAATGCATAAGGCGATTTCTGACTGCACCGTACTCTCCTCAACAAAATGGTGTGGCCGAGAGAAAGAACAAGATCATTCTTGACATGGTTCGGTCAATGCTAAAGAGCAAAAAGATGCCAAAAGAATTTTGTGCAGAAGTTGTGCAATGCGCCATCTATGTGCAAAATCGTTGTCCACATGTGAAGTTAGATGATCAAACACAACAAGAGGCATGGAGCAAACAAAAGCCGACAGTTTCACATCTCAAAGTATTTGGTAGTGTGGCTTATGCACATGTACCAGATCAGCAAAGAACGAAGCTCGAAGATAAAAGCAAAAAATATATTTTTATTGGGTATGATAAAAAGACAAAAGGGTACAGGCTACTTGACCCAATAAGCAATAAAGTGATGGTGAGTCGTGATGTGCGAGTAGATGAAGCAAGCAAGTGGGACTGGAACAATTCGACAAAGGTTGGAGAATCATCAATCATTGCACCAACAAGTATACCACCAACAAACTCTGAAACTGCCGATGATGAAGATGAACCACAACAACCAAAAATGAGAAGTTTGCAAGATTTGTATGATTCAACAAATGAGGTACACTTTATATGTCTTGTGACAGATGCTGAAAATATCAGTTTTGAAGAGGCAGTGCGAGACAAGAAGTGGCAAACTGCCATGGATGAGAAGATTACAGTGATTGATCGCAACAACACAAGGGAGCTAACAGAACTGCCAAAGGAAAATCAACCCATTGGTGTAAAGTGGATATTCAAGAAAAAGATGAATGCTCAAGATGAGATAGAGCGGTACAAGGTGTGACTTGTTGCAAAGGGATACAAACAAAAGGCGGGAATTGACTATGACGAGGTGTTCGCTCCAGTTGTAAGAATGGACAATCCGATTGCTCATTTCCCAGGCGGCTCAATTCAGATGACAAATATTTCAAATGAATGTCAAGTTGGTGTTCTTAAATGGTATGCTTGAAGAAGAGATTTACATTGAACAACCACTTAAGTATGTAAAAGTCGGAGAAGAAAAAAAAAGTACTAAAATTGAAGAATGCATTTTATGGGAAAAAGAAAGTATTAATCTTTTGCCCAAAAAATAGTAAGTATATTCTTGAAAAATAGTACCTAAAAAAAATTAAAATAATATTATTATATTAAAATATATATTTCTAAAAACTATGTGTTACTGTGTACGTTAAATAGTTTTCTAATGATCTAATAATAATAATATTAATTTTTGCTATTTTGCATTTGCCAATTAACGTTATCGTGGATTAGAAAAATTACATACTTTATTTTATGGATTTACATATTATTATGTAATTGAAATTGAAATAAGTTTTGCCTTCTAACATTTGTTGCTTAAGCAAGTGGGTGAAACTAGAAATCACAAGTAGAGGAGATATTTAACATAGTTTTCAAATCAATATACTTAAAAGCTGAAAATATGCAAGATATATGTATTTTCTGTCATTTACTATTATAAAATTTATATTTTTGATTAATTAATTTTTCATTTTAAGGTTCTTCAAAACTAACTATAAAGAAAATAAACTTATTATTCTCTTCGAAGAATTTTTTGACGGTATTGATATATTGTTTATATAATTTCAAGTATATCAATATTTAGTGATTTTAATTTGAATCTTTTTTATTTTATTTAATGTAGTTAAATTTCTTAGTTTATTTGATGAACTACCAGCATCTGTTATTGAAAACCCTACTTTCTATTTCTATCTCACAACAATCAAACCCATTGTTCTTTGCTGCAAACTGACGGTATGACAATGTCGTTCTGAAGAGCGTTTAGGTTTTCCCTTTGTCCTTCCATTCCCAAGTTTCTACCTTTTCCTCCGATTCTCAATTCCCTCTTTGCTTCTCACTCTCACTTGCAACCCTCACCACTGGAAGATTCTGTTTCCCATTTGAATCGCTTGATTCGTAAGCGTCCTGTTCCTCCCAAAATCGAATTTGGAAGGAGGTTGGGGTCCCTTGTGAAGATGAAGCACTATCCCACTGCCATCTCCTTTTTTAACCAAATGAAACTCAATGGAATTTATCCTGACCTTGTTACAATGAGCATCATCATCAATTGTTTCTGTCACTTGTCTCAAATGAACTTTGCTTTCTCTGTATTTGCCATGATTCTCAAACTGGGTTATGACCCAAATACCAGTATACTCATGCATGGCTCTGCCTTAAGGGTGACGTGAAGAAAGCACTCAATCTTCATGACAAGGTGCTTTCACAGGGTTTTCAAATGACTCAAGTAACTTACGGTATTTTGATAGATGGATTATGCAAAATTGGAGAAACCAAAGTGGCCATCCAGTTGCTGCTAAAAATTGAATATGAGGCTTATCATTTGTATTCGGAAATGGTTTCCAAGAGAATTTCTCCCACTATCGTGACCTATAATGTATTGATTGATGCATTATGTAAAAGGGGACAATTGAAAGAAGCTAAGACTGTGTTAGCGGTAATGTTTGAAGTCGGTGTGAAACCTGATATTCTTACCTTCAATAGACTAATGGGGTTAATGAGGTGAAGAATGAAGCATGTATTTTATGTTATGACTCAAATGATGTTTACAGCTACGATATTAGTATTAATGGACTATGCAAAAATAAAAAAGTGGATGAGGCCATGAATATCTTTCAAGGAATGCATCGGAAGAATATAATTTGTGATACAATAACTTACAATTCTCTTATTGATGTTTTGTGTAAAACCTCTGGGATGAGTTCTTATGTTTGGGATCTGATTAATGAGATGTATGATAAAGGTCAAGCTGATGAAAGAGCTTACAATTCCTGAGCATGTACTTTATGCGAAATGGGTGATGTAGACAAGGCAATTGAATTAGTCAAGACAATGGTAAAAAAGAGAATTCAGCCAGATATATGCACTTACAATATACTTTTTCAAGGAATGTATAAAGCGGAAAGGCTTAAAAATGCACAAAGAGGTTTTCTAAAATCTTTTAATTAAAGGTTATCGTCCTGATGTTTACACATATATCATTATGATCAATGGACTATGTAAATAGGGTTTACTTGATGATGCATTGAGCTTGTTGTCCCAAATAGAAGGCAATGCTTACATGGCTAATGCTGGAGCTTTTGAAATAATCATCCATGCTCTATTTAAAAAGGACAAGAACGATGATGTAGAGAAAATTCTTATTAAAATGATGACTAGACGTGTTTTTACACCTGATTTTCATATTAAATTATCTTTGATGTTGTTATACATGGTACATGAATGAAAGGTGTGGTTAAATTTTGTTTCTGTCGATAATAGAGTTTTGTTATGTAGTAACTTATCTCTTAATGATGTTTTCATTTCCTATATTCTATATGAAAGACTGATCATTTCTATTTTATTCTCAATATTTTGATTATGGTATTTTTGTTTCCTTTGAAGATGTGATTTGTCTGTTAAGTTTATATTAACTTAGGTCTTTGTAGTAGATTTTATTCATCTCTCTTGATACAATGCATCTATTGCTTTCTCATTCTTTTATGGAGACAATTATTAATTATAGAAGAAATATAGTTCTTCGTTTATGTCATTTGAGACAAAAAACTATTAATGAGAAAATGGTTGAAGACAAAAAAATTTCGAAAAGCCATGTAAATAAGAACGTTATTAAAACTGTTACCATCAATGGTTCACGGAGAATATCTTAAACTATTGACAGCATTAGAGTAATGTGTTTGCCTTGCAGAATGTAGATAATAATATAACAGTAACTAGAGTTTATCAACTACGATAAAAGTACAGGAAAGAAGATAATTCTTAAGGGTTTGATTTAATCAGTTAAATTTCAAAACATAATATATATTGGCCACTAAAACATCCCTATTCATTACTGACCAAAACCTAATCCCCATATCAGTACACCAGAACATAGCAATAAAATACATATATACGGTATTTTTACACAAATGTTTAAAGCATGCTCTGATATTTGTAATTAAAAATATATATGATTTCATTGATAAAGTCATATTAGATGAAAGGATCCTACAGCAAATCTTCTGAATGCTATCCGATTCAAATAAAAGAGCCGCTAACAAACCAGGGCGCAACAGTTACAGGTAATAACCACTGTCAAATTATACACAACTCGTTTTTTAACTTTCTAGAATTTGCTTCTATATGGGTCCAACTAACAAAGAAAGCTTACCTTTTCACCTTACTCTCTTCTCTTGTTTGTAATATATCTTTGGAAAAGTAAAAATTTAATGAGATAGAGAATGCTTGGCATGCTTATGTGATGACATCAAATACATGGTGGATAGTGTATAAGGTTTCTATGATATGTCTTTTATTTGCTTCAATAACCTCTCTGCATCAAAAAAACTAGATTGCATAAACTTAATTTAGCCTATTTTTTCACTCCAAAATAAGTTGAAGAGACACTTTGCAAATAAGAAACCTCACCAGATGCTATTCCTCACATATTCTTCTATTTTGCTTAGTTGACACGATGCAATTATATTGGAGCAACCAGTTATATGTTGCAAGAAGTTAATGTGATTTTTCATTCTCTGTCACACACACAAAAAAAAGCACTAAAATCAGCATCAAAGCATGAGTATATTGGGTGATCCAAAGCACACTTTATTAGTATCCTTCAATGGTATGTATGTTACAAGAAACATAAAAATATAAACACCTTACTCACTTTTTCTCATTGCCACACAAAACCATTCTGAAAGAAAACAATCCAATGCATTATCAACACAGAATACATATCCTGATTTTTTTAACGCTCCACATTTCAATTTTGCTGTTCTAGCTAATTAACCGAATATTTTCATCATTATTTTCTCTTCGAGCTATGTAAGTCCCAATTGCCACCAGACACTACTCCAATTGCCACACAGGAAAAACAAATGTTGCGGTTGACGCTTTAAGCAGAAAATCTTTACATATCTTTTCATTAATGATCCAAGAAATAGGCATGGTAGAGAAATTTAGAGATACAATTAATCTGTTATCCTAAGTCATGATAGGATTAAATTGAACTCAATTCACAATACTAGTGACTTAAAAACAAATACAGCAGGTTCAAGCAAGTGAGGAATTCCTTTAACAAGTCAGATCTTTTCAATGATCACCTTGTCTCAAAGCTTCATTCTAAACACGGGTCTTGCTATCTTGCAGGTTCTGTCACAACAATTACTCTATTTCTTAATTTTCTTGTGTTGAACACTGCTAATCATAGTCTTATTGACACAAACAGGAAGAGAGCTTACAACTTTGGAGATCAGGGATGCTCTTATCCCTTATCTGGAATCTCTTTTTGAAGAGCATGGTGACACTCTGGTGGAAGTAGTGGAAAACTATCCAAATTCACCTGTTAAGGACAAATCAGCAGTGCCAGTTCCTCCTTCTAGTCCAGTGCTAGACTCTAAGAAGCCAGTTCCTCCTTCTAGTCCAGTGTTAGACTCTAAGAAGCTTAAAGCTGTGTCAGTAGTGAGTGAGACAGACCCAGATGGTGGCAATCTGCGCCCTCATGTTGTCTATCTCATGGAACTTGGTATGGATATTGAGCAGATTCGGAGTAGCTTTTGCCTACTATAGCTTGGAGGGTAAGATTAACCCAGTGGTTGAGTTTTTTTCTTGAACTTGCAGTGCCAAGAGAGCTCTTTCCCACTATCCTCAGTAAAAGGCCTCAATTATGTGGTATCAGTTTATCTGAAAATCTCAAACCCACCATGAAGTTCTTAGAATCATTAGGTGTTGATGAGGCCAAAGGTGATCTATTGCTTCCCGGCTCTGCTAACTTATAGCAGACAGAAAGTGATGGAAAGCATAGATTTTCTTCATGAATTGGGCCTCTCTGAAGAGAATATAGGGAAGATTTTAACTCGTTGCCCCAACATAGTTATTTACAGTGTAGAGGACAATCTCAACAGGGTAGTTACTCTAAACTCTAAACAAAATTATGTCCCATGAAACTAGTACTTTCAACAAGGTGAGAAATGCTGCTTCAATTAATGAATTCAATTAACTAAAATTGTGTATCCTTGCAGTTTTGGCTCTGCAGCAATCAAGTGGTTCAAATGTTGCTGTGTTTATAATTGTTCAACGGTGGATTTTTCATCAGAGTTTGGTTTATAGAAGATCATTTCCATGAATAGCCTTTTCATTGGTTAAGTTATTGGAATTATATTGATTTTTCATAGCAAATTAATGAATAATTTTCTCATTTGTTCGAAGTCATGATGACTCAAATCTTAGTGATTCCAATTTGTCTCCAAAAGCTGGTTGTATGGAGGGTGTTGAATAATTCAAATGGAGCAAAATGCCTAATGTAGAAAGAACCTAAGCAACTGGAATAATGTACGAAACACATTGATTTTGGGTCATAGTTTGCTTTCTATGGTCAAAAAGTGCCTTTGTGCATTTCAAGCATTTGAAAATTTTTTTTTCTCACCTTTTTAGTAATGATTTTCCTCGATAATATATGTGTACACACGTCCGTGTGAGAGAGAGTTTTATTCATTTTAACTACTTGTAACTTGACTTACATCAAATATTATTCGTTAATTTTATTAAATCTAATACTTAAATCAAATATCTAATAACATAGTTTATTCATCGTATTTTATACTGTATCTTTCAAATCAAACATCTAATAACATAGTGTATTCATCATATGTTTTTTTTTTTTTTATATATTTTTTCTCTAATAAATATCTAAGATCCGAAGTGTCTGTATATATTCATGCTTGACTACAACTAATCCGCTAGTAATAATCTATTAGCTCCTCACTTTGTGGAAAGTTTGTTTATACGTCATGTCATTTTCTTGACTGCTTCAACTTCAATCTTTTTCTGTCTTTTTATTCATATATTCTGAAAATGGTATTAACTTTCCTTTAATAGACATGTGTTATAAACATAAACTGTGATTAATATAGAATTATCAACCAGTTTAAAACATTTTTTTGTATGATTATTGAAATAGTTATAGAAGTTAATAAACTTTCACACGTAACATTTTGTTATAGAATGATACTGCAGAAAAATATCTCTACCCTGCATGTATTGCTTATTCTTGTTCATTGTTATTGCATTATAATCTGTTCATCATCCTGTTTTATATATGCTATTTTTATCATCTGCAATTCTTTCTGAATGTTTTCATAACAACCAAGATCTCTCCTCCATTTCTCCTTTCTTCTTCTTCTTCTTCTTCTTCTTCTTTCTTCTTTCATGTTTTTCAACAATTTCCACGAGGGAAAAGAAGAAAAAACAACGTGAGAAGATAGAGGAATCATTAACAGCAAAAGGGTGTGTGGATTTGGAAAAAAAATGGCGAGAGAGGCTTTCATTTTGAAGGAGAGTGCATTGTTAGCTCTCAGAGCATTGAAGAGCTTGTTCATGTTGATATGTGCGGCTGCTATGCTGCTGCTGCTGCCGTTCAGAGGGCCGAGGAGGGTGTCCCCGGCCGAGAAACCTGGCAGCAAGGAGGAATGCCACCGGAAAGGTGCAGTGGTGCGCATGCAGGCCAAGATGGTGCCAAGGAAAAGTGGTGTTGGTGTGGTGGTTGTAAGGAGGGAATTGGCCATAAGAAGGGTGGTGGAGGATGATGATCAAAGGTGTGTGAGGGAGTATTGGATTTTGGGAACCAAAAGAGGTGACACCATTTTCACACAATGTTGGACACCACTTTATCATAAGATCAGGTAGATACATCAAGAAATTTTAATTTGTTAGAACAATACTCATTACATTAAGAAAAGTTTAAAAGTTCCTGCGGATTATGGATGATTAATTCATGCAGTTTCATAATACTTTTTAATCTAAATGCTACCCTCATAATGATAATAATATATCCATGGTTCTTTAGACGTTTCATGTTGATTTTGTATCTTTGTGCAGGGGACTCGTTCTTCTTCTGCATGGTCTTAATGAACACAGGTTAGTAATTTTTGTAAGGTTAATAATGTTCTTTCTCACACCCCCTTATGAAAAAAAAAGAGAAAGTGAAGCCTTTCAGATTTTATGTTGCTTCTTTGTTTTCCTGAAGCCATCCCCATTATTCTCTGACAGTAGCAGATATAGTGATTTTGCAAAGCAGCTGAATGCTAATGGCTACAAAGTTTATGGAATGGATTGGAGTGGTAAGTATGAAGCCAATTCCAACGTATGAGCAAGCATGAATTGTGGAGGAATTGGTAGTGATTCATGTTCTTGTCTGTGTATTACTGGCATGAGGATGATGAAATAAATTGTTTAACATACTCTATATTCTGCTTCCTCTTATACATTATTATTTTTTATTCTTTGCTATAAGGAGGATTCACCGATATCTGCAGTTTCTACAAAATAATTCAGTTCTTGCTGTCAGTTGTGTGGTAGTGAAACTGTGAAGAAAAGTTTCTTCTAACAAATTTATGTCATTCTTTAGATTTATATTATAGAAGACATGTCTTCAACGTGTCTTCTTTTTATTTCACACTTTAGCTGTCACCATTCTTCTTCAACATGCATGTATGTTTGGATGTTGCAGGGCTAAGTTATTTGGATGCTTATTTGTGCGATAAAGTAACATGTGAAGCTCCTGTTTATGAGTAAGCTTATTATCTGTGCGTGTTGCGTCTGGCTTGTTTAAGAATATAATAGCTCAATCATCAAGTCAGAGTCTGAAAACAAATGGATTTTATGTTAACAAGTTGAGCATTTACTATAAATAAATCACAGAATTCTTCTATGGATTGATCTATGATGAAAACTTGAATTCTTTATTTTATAATCTAGTAGTTTGTGTTCTACTCATATGTATCTTTCATTTCTAATATTAGCTCAAAACCTGATTTTTTTTTTTCTGGTAATCGTTACACTTCTGTAGGACATGGTGGAAGTGATGGCCTACATGCATATGTCCATTCTCTTGATGATGCTGTTTCTGATATGGTATGTTCTAGAACCTATAAGTGTTTTGTAGGATATTGTCTGAACAAAAAAGGTTGTGGTGTATATGCATTGAGTCTGTATAAATTACATATGTTCTGATATATACACTTTTTCATTTCTGATATATACACTTTTTCATTTTTGATAAACAGAAAGTATTTCTTAAGAAGATTCTTAATGAAAATCATGGGCTTCCATGTTTCTGCTATGGACACTCAACAGGTGCAGCCATTATTCTTAAGGTGGGGCTTGTATAGAGAGCTTATTTTCTCTCTGGTTTTCACACTGTCAACAAATATTAAATCATGTTTCATGTGATTTTTAAGACACCAAAGTCAATAAAAGTACTATACATGATAATTTCTGATTGGTTGTTAATGTAAAAGCCTTTTGCTTTAATCAGTAAATGCTATGTATTCTTGTCTTAAATTATTCATGAAGCTTACAAAATTGATTCAGCTTTTCACTGCTATATATATACATTGTAGGCACTGCTTGATCCAAAGGTTGAAGCCAGCATAGTTGGTGCTACATTCACCTCACCGGCAGTTGGAGTGGAGCCTTCTCATCCAATTTTGGTGGTAAGAATACCCTGCTTGTTGCATCCAAGTTATCTGATTATAATACATACATTCTGAAATCTTCATTTACATCAGAATATGTAAAGAGTTTAATGATCATGCATTGACATTATAAAACAATTTTTCTTTATCGACTAATGTTCCAGTACACCCTAATAGTCTCGCATCGTTTAGGAATCGAAACCAACATCAGTTTAAATACACTTTCCTGAAAATACCTCGGATGCGGTGACTGATCCTAATGATGTTAATGCAAACAACATTTTCTCCAAAATAAAACATGGCATGCATGCATATACATCACTGATAGAACCACTCTTCATCTCTATATTTCCTTCATGAAGGCACTTGCACCTATACTTTCATTTCTGCTGCCAACATATCAATGCAATTCTGCATATAAGAAGGGAATACCGGTGTGTAGAGATCCAGAGGCTCTACATGCAAAATATTCAGACCCTCTAGTGTGTACTGGATCTCTGAGAATACGTACTGGCTATGAAATCCTTCGAATCACAAGCTACTTGCAACAAAATTTCAGAAAAGTGAGAGTTCCGTTTCAAGTTCTGCATGGCACTGCTGATTCTGTTACTGATCCTGAGGCTTCTCAGAAACTGTATGAAGAGGCTTCCTCAACAGACAAAACTATCAAACTGTATGAAGGATTCTCACATGACCTCCTCTTTGAACCTGAAAGAGAGGACATAACTGGGGACATAATTCAATGGTTGAATAGTAGAATATAAAATGAGTTAGAGCACTGAGGGAACATATCATGAAACTTTTAACCAAAGAAATTGAAAGATTAGCAGTTTAGTGATCAATTTCATGGGTTGAGAGGAAAAAATAACTTGAAGCCATGCAAAGTCTGAGGCATGCTTTTTTGTATTGGAATCCTTAAAATCGTTTATTGGTTAGGCAATTTTTTTCATTATTCTTAGTTATTGGTAACTGCCTTTTTTATTTTGGTAAAAAAGCAATTGCTATCCTCACTAAATTTATATTTTAAGTAGAGTTTTTCAAACCATTAAGGGACTTGTGCAATAAATATTTACAAAATATTTTCTACAATTAATAAAAGAAAGAAGATATTGCCAAACAAATAATTATAAGACATGTCAATCAACAAAGTTTGTCTTTCTATCTGAGGATATTCAAAGTTGAACCGCTCAAAAAATAATAATTATCATTTATCCAAACTATTTTATTTTTTTATATATACTTTGTTTTCCACAAAACTATTTGGTTCAAATTTTAATTTAAAATCAATAGAATTGAATCACTTGTTATATTCAAATAAGATATTAATTTTGAGTTAATTAATATTGTGAAAACATAATTTCAACGAAATATAATATCAAAATCCAATATATAAATAGAAGTAACCATCCCTTTACAAATTGATTTTGATATGAGTTAAGATTAAATCACTCTTAGAATGATATTATAGCAAATATTATTCGTCACTTCCAAGTGAGTATTGGTTAATTTTTATGGTCGTTGACTAAACCAAATTCATGGACTAAGCTTTTAAAAGAAAAACCCTCTCACCAAAGTCCTTACTTCGAAACTATTAAAGAGGATAATTATTTAATAATATATTAGTAGTGTTTAGATATTTTAAAGTTTAAATTTAATACTTCAAATATAGCTTAGTATGCAACTCATAAATTTTCAGTTTATGTTTTTCTATTGGGTGATAAATTATTAGCCAAGTTATATAAACAATATTTTCTTAACTATATATAAAATGACATTCATTTCACATATCCTTTAACAAAGTTTAAAATGAGATTTGAGTATTCTTTAATTTTAAAAATTGTATTCAATAAAAGCAATAGTTACAAATATTGTTAATAATAGTTTATAAAAGTATTTAAAAAAGAATATAATCCTTTGATGTGATTTAGCAGTTTTAGTAGAATATGAATCTCCTTTACGTGCACTTCTTGCAATATCTATATTTAAAAAAAAAAAAAAATTAAGATCTTCAGTATTAGAAAGCCAAACTCTATTAAAGATCTTAAATAATGAAGAAACTAATATTATCATGTGTATTGAACGATAAAAAGAACTTTATCTTCTTAATATATTATTTTATTTGTCTTTAACGAGTGTAACCAACCAATTAAACTCAAGTCAGATTCAAAAATTGTCCTAATAACCAACCAATCTAGTTGATTAATTGGAACAAACTTGCGTTCTAAAAGGGGTAACTCGACACAAATCAACCACTTTGGTACCTGAATTGATGACTTGTGAGGAGATTTAAACTGGACAGATTGGTATCATTTTATTTAAAAGAGAAAAAGTTAGGAATGAATGCCAGATCTGCATTTGCTCCCTTCCATATTCACTATGAAGCAACTTGCAAAGAGAAAAATCACAACCACTCAGATTAAGCATATAGTTTATTCGTGATCTAGAAGAGTGTGTTATTACAGTCAATGCTACCTGCAGAGTAATACCATCCTATGTGCTGAATGATTTTATTTTATTTTCCAGAAAAGAAAACAGTGTTAGTACAGAAAAAATGTAGCTACTAGTTCACATTACTTGATGAGATAACAAAAGGAGAAAAAAACACACAAGTAGTATACTTGGTCATGAATTGTGCATCCTTGCATTCGTTAAAAATTGATAAATTGTACATCTAACTAAAATAAATCTTGAAGTCAGCCACTATACATCAACCATCCTTATTATAATAGTTCCAGAGTCAATTTGTTTCAATAAAAATCACAACAACAAAGGATAACCAAATGCAAAAATATCTAATATATCCTTCCATTAGTGAAAACCAGATCAGCTCTGATTATGATTAAACAGGTGGAAAACATTAGTACTTCAGTCCATATAGAATTTGCCATGGGATGCATCAGAACTCAGTTCAGGACAAAATGATACCTTGCGTCAACGTAGCTCTCAACATCCCACAGAAAAGAACCAAAAGTAACAGCTTCTAGAACAAGTCTCTTCAAGCTACCAAAGCTGATTTTGATGTTCTCATCCTTCGAAGAACCGATAACCCCTTCTGGGGTAACAACAATTTCAGGTCTTCCAAACAATGCTTCAGTGTGCTTCTCAATGATGCTGAGAGACTCTTTAGATCTTATTGTTGCATATCTCTGTAATGTCTCAGTATCAAAGGACATCACATAGGTACGCAACCTGGAGACTTTTGAACCGTAACCAAATCCACCTGAGCTGATGCCACCACTAGGCAAAGTAGAAATTTCAGGATGAGACATAACATGAGAAAGGCTCTTTCCACCGCTGATTCCTGAATCATCTGTAACAGTTTGCTGAATGCTATTCTCTTCTGCCACATTAGGAAGAATCTTCATTGTCTTCTCCAGCTGGAACCTTTCGACAACCCGCTTAAGAAAGTACCCATACATTATTGAAGCTGCATAGACCTGCCCTACTCTGATTTTGCTGATCTGAGCGACAGACGTTGAATCCCCTAGACGGTTGCCCAAAATGAGAGACAAGTGGTTTTGGATCATCTCGTAGGCTTCAGGTGAGTGAAGATCCTCCAATTTTCCATCTTCATTTGGCCATGAATCAACCCGACCAGATTGGTTTGGGGTTAAGGAGGGTATCAGAGAAATATTGGCATCCATAAACTTTTGTACTACCAATGCATACAATATCTCTTCTAAAGCTTTTTTCCTTTCTTTAGCCTTAACCTCAGCTATTCTCCTGGAAAATTTTGAAAGCAAGTGCAGTGGTCAACATCTCCTTTCCTTTATTAAGATAAAAACACACCTCGGTCCCTTATAATTGCTAAAACAATTTCAAATAGAAAACAGCAACCAAAACAAAGAAACATAATTCCAACATAATGGTTTTATTGTACTAATATAAAATTTTATGCTGGATTCAAAGTAAACACAATCAAATCCAAAAATAAATCAATGAATATTGCATGAATAGCAGCTCGACAAGTAAATTCAATTCTATCAAATCATTACGCTTATTATTAGAGGAGACAGAAAATATTTCTCCGCCAAACAGTTACTTCAAATAATTTAGATATGATATATAAATGAAACTACAACTTCACACAAGATAAAAAAGAACGCCATTTCTATGCAAACATATGCCTTATTTTCAAAAATATTTCTTGCACTAATGATTAATGCTTCCTTAAAACACCCCCTGCCCTTCCACCAATAATCTTAAAAATAAAAAAGAACCCGTCAATCTAATAAAGTAATAATTCCAAGCAAGACTAATCTACTGATCTTATATCCATCAAGAGTAATTCGGACATGCGCACAGAAAGTTACTGGAGGCCCTGATGAGAAGAGTAGATCACATGGTGTTTAAGCCTCATGGGAATGGTAGATGGAAAACCAAGGACAATGAAAGAAATTATTAAAAGGGATTTTATGGTGAATAGTATCCCTAATAAATTGGTTTTTAACTAAACCGAATGACATTGTGTAATTTGTGTAGCCGATCTCATCAGCAAAATAACTTCTTTGTCATTATTATTATCAAATATTATCTTCAGTAGTTTTTCCAAATTACAATCATGTATATGGAGGTATAGCTCTAACAAGGACTTAAAGTTAAATGTATACAAAAGATACTAGAGTATTTAGAAGAAGGGGAAAAAAATGCACAGGTGCATCAAAGGAGAAGACACAAATAGCAAAGATTCATATGTTGAATTCCAAACAATGAATTAGTGACATCTAGACAGCGCTAAACAATTAAATTTACTTGAAAATATTTGCTTATCCATAGAGTAAAATGTAGCATCAACCAGTTAAGGGGCCTAATCCAATGCAAGAGTGGGGAATTATAAAGTTCTGTATATATATGAAATATAGATTGCTTATGTTTAAATTTTTTTACTAAATAATAAGAAGCTATCTTTCAGATTTATCAGAAGTATAAGGTCATAAACTACACTTAAAAGAGTATCAAATATCAAGTATAAAGCAAACCTGTACAGAACTAAATCAGTGCCTGAAGCAGAAGGCTCTCTCTTTTGATTATCACCATCAAGATCAGTTTGGAATTGCTCAAGTTGCCGCTCTACTGCAGCAGGCACAAGATGTGGATGACTTATTAAAATCTGAGAGAGAAACTGCCCGATTGGAGACTCCAGTTTAAGTGGAGCAACATTGGAACTTGGTTCAGATGACTCTGGAAACGATGATGTAGCTCTAACTACAAAACCCTTTTTACTTCCAACACCGTGTCTCCAATGACGTTGCTTGGAGATGGAGACAGATACAGAAGTGCTCAACTGCCAACCACCAAGGACAATACTCAGAAAGCAAATAACTAATTCCCAAAACCTCTTACATGCAACAAAAATAAAATAAATAGTAATAATAGTAAATATTTGACAAAAACACATTCAACCCTATAACTCATGCAAGCCAAAAACACTAGACAAATGACAAGGCTCGAGAAGAGACATATCAAACAAGAGAAAACCTCCAAACATAATTTGAGCAAGATTCAAATTAGACACAAGCGTGCTCTGTATAACCCCTTTTAAAACCGAACCATATATCCACGATACAATAAAACATGTTAAAAACAACGAACCGCTAAGAAACTATCAGAATAAACTTTCTCGATTAGTACTTGATGGAGAAGAAAATAAAACAAAAAAAATTAAACTTCTCTTCTAAATTAAAACAAATTTATGCACAGGTTAAAATTAGCTTTAGAAGTACTTTTATAATAAAAGTGGAACTCCATAAATTGATTTTAGCTCATGGCAGAAGTTTAATTTCTGCAATAAAAGATGAAGCACGTAAGTTGATTTTAGCTTACAATACAAATTTAATTCGCTTTATCTTTTCACTCTTCACTTTTTACTTTTCAGCTACAAGATAAGTTTATCCAAACAAAACCTAAACAACACATTCTTAAAAGAAAAAACACACTACTCGTATTCAACTCAAATCATCATCTATAAAAAAAGGAGCAACAAAAGAAGCTAATAAATAAATTGAAATGCAGTTTATGAAAATCACTAGTCTCATAAACCGTAACCTACATTTCTAGCTACCAGAAATCATAATCCAAAAATTTAAATAAAAAAGAAATAATTGATTGAATACCTTAGTGGAGAAGGCGAGTGCGGAAGGTCTTCCGAGGAAAACCGACGGCCTAGGCGGAGCGGCCGGTGGCGTGAGGACAGTTGCCGTCGCAACTGCTTCCATCGGCAGCTCTGCAAAATGAAGGAAGAAAAATGGATCAATAAAATATAAAAAATATATAATTAGAAATGAAGAAGATGAAGCATGGTCCATGCCTACCTCTGACGAAGACGCAGAGATGTAAATAGAATCCAATCCAATACAAAGAAACCGATAATAAATAACCCTAAAATAGATCCAAGATAGATTTATTTTACTCGTATCTAAAATATTAGTAATACCAATATATATTTTTATTTAGATTATTATAAAACTGGCAAATAATCTTCAACTACTTTTCACTCCCTTATACCATTTAGTACAAATAAAATAAATTATGATAATAAGTGAATAGTAAGAACATACTGTTCAAAATAGATAAATAAAGTTGAACTATAAATCAAATTTAGATACAAATGCAAATAAATATAAATCATTATTCGTTAACAAAATATATATTATAAATATATACTAATATGATACTGGTAAAATAATAAATAAAAACATGCAGTTATATTCAACACAAAAACAATCGTACACAACAATTTATATTTATTTTATTGACATTTATATTCATAACTGGCTTTTAATTTTTAACACTGTAAAGATATAAATATTATATTATTCTAGCATCATATTTTTTGAACAAGGATTTTTGTAAAATAACTGTAGAAATTCAATTCAAAAATCCAAATAGAAAATGGATGATTAAAAATAATAAATGATTTCATTTCTTTTATGATTGGCCAAATAGATAATTTACCATAGTATTTCTACAAACTGTATGTTTTTATTTATAACTAATATTTTGGCATGTGTATTCTATAAGTCTAACTCTTGCTTAACTTTTCTTTAAAATGTGATATAACATTTTTTAGCCATTAATACTTTTTAAGGAAATTATACACACACATATATAATAATAATAATAATAATAATAATAATAATAATAATAATAATAATAATAATAATAATGTGACAAAGCGAAAAGATAAACATTATTTTATTAAAAATACAAAGAAGATGATTTTTTTAAATATAAAAAAGTAAATATCTTATAAAAACGAGCAAATATTGATGATTATTGTAATAAAAATTTAAGAAAAGCAAGTAATTATTTTAAAATTAAAAAAAAAATGTCCAACTGTAATTTAACAAAACCTAGAAGAAGATAAGTCTAACTCTTCTTAAACCATAACTAATAATAATAATAAAAAAAAATATGTTCAACTATATAGTATACATTTATATGCATGAATTACTAGACAGGTTATAAAATTTGATTTTTACACAAGAAATATTAGATCTTATAAAAAAATTACAGAATATTTATTAATTCAAAATAAAAACATATTTAATTAAAAAAAAAATCACACAAGAGTTAAACAATAATAATTTTGTCTTGCACAAGTGCCCTAACTCCATTGCAGAGAGTTTGTTCCCTTCTGTGTTCTCTTGTTACTCTCTTCAATTCAGCATCTCAGTTTGAACCAAGCATCACCAACAAGAAGAAACAAAGAAAGGAACCAAGTCTCAGAAGAGATGAAGTTTCGTTACGCAATGGTGTGTTCTTCTAACCAGAACAGGAGCATGGAGGCTCATTCTCTGCTCAAGAGGGAGGGCTTCGACGTGTCGTCTTATGGCACCGGTGCCCACGTGAAGCTCCCTGGTCCCTCCCTCAGGGAACCCAATGTCTACGAATTCGGAACCCCCTACAAGTATATGTACGATGACCTCCGCAGAAAAGACTCTGATCTGTATCCTTTTCTCCCTTTCTGTTTGTTTTTTTTTCTTCTACCCTTTCCCTCTCTTTACCCCAAAATCGAATCCCCAACTCGTGGGGTTGCTTCAACTGAAAAAAGATTCCACCTTTTCAGCTTCAACATTTCACTCTCACGAGTTTTGTTCATATACTTGGATTTCTGCTCTTTTTTGTGTGTTTGATTTAAATGGGTGTATAGGGTTTCTCTATGAACTTATGATGGGTGTCTTGACTTTTATAATTATTATCATTGAAGTTCTAGTTGTATGATTTTTTATTGGTTGGCAATGTAATTTTTTTTTCATGCTGACTGGACATAGAAATTAAACTGGTGTTTATTTGGGGCAATTGAAGCAAAACAAAAGAAAATAAGTTCCTTTTAGTATTTTTTTTTTTTTTTGAATTAGTTGTTTTTGTATTTGCTACACTAGGTGGGGATGGTTTTGATGGAGCAAGTATTTTAAAGGAATTTTTGTTCACGGTGATACCAAATGGAGGGAATTTTTGTTAGGGATTGAAGGAGCAAAGGGGCTAGTATTGTTAAGTTCTTATTTGATTGTGTGTTGTTTTGGTTACTAGAGTAAGATATTGAGTTAACCCACTAAGGTCTGTCAAATGGTGGTGGTTTGGATAGTTTGCATGGGGTCATAGGTATAAGTTTCATTGTTGTCATTGTATACACAAGAAAAGAGTAAGATACTGAGTTGATGGTTGCATTAATTTATGTTATCTATATGCCTATCTGTTGTTAGACTTACATGCATGCTGGGTAATGAGTTTACTCTGCACTTGCATTCTTGTTTATTATTCTGTGTGGTGTGGTGGATTGATGGAACCTTGACTAGAGTACAGCTATAGACGAAATGGAATCTTGACAATGCTTAAAAGAAATGCAACAGTCAAATTGGCACCTCAACGGTGGCAAGAGAATGCTGTTGATGGCTCCTTTGACGTGGTATTGACATTTGAAGAAAAAGTGTTTGATATGGTTATTGAAGGTTAATATTCATCCTTATTTGTTTATTAAGTTTTCTGATTGTTGATTGCTCTGAAGTTAGTGAACGTAAAATGTTGTTGTAGGATATTTTAATTTGAGTAACTTTTAGATAGATTTTTATTTTGCTAGCAATACAAACAGTCAGTCTTCTGCTTCGCATTATGTTGGTTGATTGGCCTCATTGAATAAGATGCTTGGGTTTTAAGCTGAGATGTCTGCTAATGGTGTTAAAAGGAAGTTCACAAAAGATATTTCTTAGCCGTGATTTGGCATTGGATATGAACGAATTAATAGAACGAGAAAAACAGGTGTTTTCAGCCCAAGTTGTTGCAATATAATTTATTTTCCTCTGTCCTTGTTTTTATTAACAGCAGAGTTGCAAATGCAGTGAAGTGCACTAATTTTCTGTGCTTCTCTTAGATTATCTTTTATGCTTGTCAGCTGATCTTTAGTTGTTTTTAGCTATGTAGCACGGATAGTGACACGGGTACGGACGTATCTAAAATCGAAAAAGTAAAAAAGAACATATATAATCTAGATATTCTTGATTATATGTAGGATTTGTTTCTTATATGTATGGTAAGTCTATGAACTTTTAAAGAGTGATTGTATTAGTCCATGTAAAAATTATGTAAAAATTGTGTTGGAGCTGTGTTAGAATTGTCATATATTGTCTTTTGAATTAGACATTTTACCAATACGTGTATTACAAGTGTCGGGTCGTACTTGTGTCGGTGTGATTCGGACACTGGACACGTCACTTAAAAATGCATATCCAAGCTTTAGTCATTCTGATTCTTTTGTTAGTTATTAGTTTTGCCTCACATAAAAATGAGGCCATAGTTTATAGTTTTCCCAGAAACGATAGTGACGCATACTTGATTGATTGACGTTTCTTACATTATAGTTTTTAACTACATTTCATAGTTTTGGCTGAAGCTATTGTTTTATTCAAATTCATGAGGCTGTCAAGGTATTTTCGCAGTCCTTCCATGCATATTGTTATGGTATCTATCTAGTTCTCTCTACCATGTGGAAACTCTAGCATAGATGTGTCTGAAATGAAGACCATTTGTGTCTAATGACTCTATAGTTATGCCTATGTTTGATAGCTATCTAACTTAAACAATGTGCAGATCTCCATAATAGAGATCAAGTTTTATTGAAAGCTGTGCTGGTAATCAACTTGGAGGTAAAAGATAACCACGAAGAAGCAGCTGTGGGAGCTAAGCTTACTTGGGATCTATGTAAGGAGGTTTGTATCTCATGCAACCCATGTTTTCTTTGTGTTCATAGTATATGTACATTGTCTGTTGATGGCAAAATTCAAGTGCTCTATTTGAATTTGTATGTTTTCAAATGGAGATGACTTTTTTTCTTTTTTCCGTTTCTTTTCAATGTTTCATTGCTTACTGTGTGTATGTATATTTTGTGCACAGATTGAAGTTGCTGAATCATGGGAGGAATCAATTGATGAAATTGTTGCTGGTTTTGAGAATAAGCATAGGAGGAAGCTTTTGTACAGTGTCTCCTTCTACTAAAATATTGCTGGCCCCCTAGAAAAACAAGTGTTACACTAATGAAACCATTTTTGTAAATTTGACAACTGATCTCATTTCAAATGAAAACAAAATGTATTGGCTGTTGTGCATTAAAATTTAAGGATTAAACTACCAAGGATAAAAGGATTATGAACTTGTTTAGGCAAGTTTTTCCAAAAGGATTATGGACTTATTTTACAATTTACATCTGAAATAAGTATTCTGCAATTCCTTTTTGTATTTATGCAGTTAATTCATAGAAATTATCAAAATAAATTTTAATCTTTCTAATGAATTGTTTTGCATTTTGAGATCCAATTGTACCAATGGTACTGGCCTTTCTTGATTTCAGAATACCAGGAGTACAAAACCTGATGAAAGTAATGAATCATGCTAAGAACACTAACTTCTCTGTTTCTTAGAATCAAGAACATGAACCAATTTGCTTTTGAATCAGTTTACTGTGTCATTGTGATGTATGGTAAACATAATTTGACAAAAAAACACGGGTGAGGAGACCAGGTCATATTCTTGCCAATTCTATGTTTGCATTTTGATCAGAAAAAAGAAAAGTATTTTGTTGTGGCTTCAGCAAATCACATTCAAATGGTTTAAAATGAATAATTTTCTACATATCTTAGGATTTGACCAAGGTATGTCAGACGCCTATATAGAACGCAGGACTGCACCAAATTTACCAAGAAGGTTCCTTGTTTGTGTGTAGCATAAAAGTATGACCTCTTGTTATTACATAATGTTTTGTTTGTTTAGTTATATTTTCCATTCCTTTGATTTCAATGGTGTCATTTTACTTTTCTTAAACTTTTATGTAATTAGGTTCACCTATTTTTTAATTAAGTCTTGTTTTGTCTTGTTTTTTCCAGCTTTTTCTTTTAACTTTTATTTTTCAGTTTAAATCTCAGATTAAATTGATAGTTAAGGATCTTCTCTGCCATTGTACAATACATTTTTTTTAATAATTTTTTGCGTTTTATTAATTAGATAATATTTTTTGAACAAATTTAAATAATTTCTTTATTTGATAACAGACATACATAATTTTTTTACTCAAAATAACTACATAACTTCTCCATTTTAAATTAATTATTACTTCTATACTTTTTAAACGATTCATGCAATTTTTTACCTTTTAAAATTATATTATTTTAGTACAGAAAATATCAACACATAAACGTATACGTTTCCGCGTGACTTCTAAAATAATTATCTTAAAAAATATATGAATAAACATTCTTTCATTAAAGTATCTTCAGTAAACCGCGAAATTTTTTACTTTCATCATAACTGTTAATTAAAATTTAATTTATAAGTAATAATAGTTTAAGTTATTATAATATTACATATCATTAGCATTTAAATAATACGTTTAAAAAGTTTAAGTTTTAAATTATTTTAATTTTAAAACTTTGATGTGTGAGATTGACGGGGCAGGCAGAGGAACATGGAAAAAACGGGAAACTGAACCGTCTTAATTATTAAATGGCATTTTCATTGGGAACATAAATACCTTATTAAATGTTTTCAAAATTTAAATTTTTTTATCTTCATTTCAAAATTTCAAATTAACCGTTTTCCAATCGTAGATGTTTAAATGAATTTTTTAAAACTAAATAATTTTTTTAACGAACTACTGTTTAAGTAAGTTACATTGTAACTTAACTGTATTAATACTTATTTTGCTCACATAGTTTAATATAGTATAAGTAGAAAACTGATGTTACGAAACTTAACGTTGAAAAATAAATTTATGTAAAGTTTTTAAAATTATAAAATTAAAATAATGCCTACGTCATAAATATGTATTGAAAAAGCTTATATGTAATCACGATGACGAGAAAAACATAACGGAATCGGGCGCCGTCAGTTAATAGAGACGGAGTCTGGGGTTAAAGGCCTCCGTTTACTTTCTGCCAACTGCTGCAGCTGACAACTCAACACTCACGAACTCTTCAGCTTCTCTCTGATCCAAAAGACGATGGAACCTTTAGGTTGATTCCTTCTAATTTTCGCACTTTTCTTCTGATTTTCCCGAACTTTCTAGAACTCCAAACGCTCTCCGAAAACCCTAAAATGGCTTCGGAATCCACCGAAGAGGACAAATCATGGGAGCACGTCCTCCGCCGCATGCTCCCGGCCGGCGCACCGCTCCCGGACGAGGAGCACCTCGACTACTCTATCGCCGTTGAGTACGAAGGTCCTCCGGTTCCATACGACGTTCCTAAGGTCGATCCGCTCGAAATCGGCGCCACGGTCTCCGCCGTCGCCGTGCCGATTCGCACTGCTTCAATCGTCTCGGATCACAACGCGTCGGCCTCGATTCCGGTGGCCATGCCGGTGCATCCGCGGTTCTCGCGGTTTGGCCGAGTCCGCAACGGCGGTTTCGACCGGGCGCCGCCGCAGCCGAAGAGTCCGGTGGAGAGCCGGAGGTCGTCGTCGGTCTCCAGGTCTCAGTTCGATTCGCTCAGCGGCGAGGTTGTTTATCGATCCGATAATTCCGGCGAGGTTAACGTTGACGACAGAGCAAGCTCAGCCTCGGAGGCGTCTGCGCAGCAGTCGCCGCCGAATTCTGCTCCGGTGCCGCGCGGCGGCGCGGGAGCGGGCAAGCGTCCGACGACTGTGACGTTTCATACTCCGAGGGACTCCGAGGACGACGACGGCGATGATTTTCCGTCGCCGCGGTCTGTTGCGACGGAGCCGGTGGGATCGCCGGTGGGCGCGTCGCCGTCGCGGAATAAGAAGCGGTGGATTTGTAGCAGATGTGGAAATAGTAACAGGTTGAAAGAAAAGGAAGCGTGTTTGGTGTGCGATTCAAGGTATTGTAGTAACTGTGTGCTGAAAGCCATGGGGTCTATGCCCGAGGGAAGAAAATGCGTGAGTTGCATTAGGAAGCCCATTGATGAATCGAAGAGGCCAATTTTGGGGAAGTGCTCTAGAATGTTGTCGAAAGTGTGTAGTTCTTTGGAGATTAATCAGATTATGAAGGCTGAAAAGGAATGTCCTGCCAATCAGCTTCGGCCGGAGCAGCTTATTGTGAATGGCAGGCAGCTGAGGCAAGAGGAGTTGGCTGAGATTTTGGGCTGCCCCATCCCTCCTCAGAAGTTGAAGCCCGGGAGGTATTGGTATGATAAGGACTCTGGACTTTGGGGCAAGGTGAAAATGGAAAACTAATAACAACTTTAATGCTTCAATATGTAGTGTTTTGTGTTTCTATTAGTGTTTGTCCGTGGTTTTATATAGAGATTACTTTTAGTGGATTGGTTTATTATTTTGCTGAATTTGGATGTGGTGGATTTGTTTCAGGAGGGAGAGAAGCCTGATAAGATAATAAGTTCGAAGCTTAATATTGGAGGCAAGCTTCAGACGGATGCGAGCAATGGGAATACTAGAGTCTACATGAATGGCCGTGAAATAACAAAGATTGAGCTTAGAATGTTAAAGGTAACCAGATCAATAATCAGGTTTCTACTTTTATCGGGGTTGGATTTGTTTCTGAATGAAATAGTTGAACATGGAAGTTAGTAAATGTACTAGATACCAACATTTTTAGATGAGCATCAACATTTTCTATGCCTGGGTTTTTCAACTAAGATTGTGTGAAGTATCATGTGGCAACCCTAATTGATTGTTGTAGTGCTTCGCAAGTTTATACACAATTGGTTATCTAAGGAAAAAACACAAATGAATACAGACCCGTCTTATTATCGGTCAACTTATGGCCATCTCTGTTTCTAAGAATTTAGGTGTTTGGATTTTACTTGTTATTAATCAAATTCTTACCAAGTACTATTGATATGAAGAAAAAAAGGCATTAAATTACTATCTGTGCTGGGTAAAATATTAAAGATTGTAGATATTAACCATGGACATTCATTAATTGTTTTTCTTAGCAGTTCCCTCAAAAATTAAGAGAAATTATTTCAAGCATAGCTTACCTGATTATTAATGGTACTATAATAAGTCTTGAGTCATGCGTGTCCGGTTAAATTCTTAAATTTTTAGTCAACCATAAATTCTACTTGTTGACAATCAACAATCGAGTTTAACACAAATTATGAAACCCTAGGATTTGATGTGTAAAGAACTCATTCATGGTTTTTACGATGGCCCTTCAATTTTGTTGTTGTTTTGGTTTTCATATATTTGTCCTAAAATGTCTGTTTTCACATATTGTGCCTAAAATTTTCTGTTTCCCCTTTCTGCTCTCTTATAATTTCTTTTGTGTCTGCTTCTTATTCTGCACATCTGTATATCTTTTAAAAAACTATGCTTGCCAAAGCAACTTAAGATCTTGGGAAGCTTGTCTTGAAAGGAGCACTGCAAGGGCCTTTCAGTAGACAGTTCTGCTCCCTCTTTTAAATGCATTTAGGTCATCTCAAGTGAAAGAAATCTTGATCTTGTGAAGTTTGTCTTCAAAGGAGGACTGCAAGGGCTTTTCAGTAGACTGTTCTGCTCCCTCTATTAAATGCATCTAGGCCATCTCAAGTGAAGGAAATCTTGAATTTTTTTCTGTCGTCCCTACATATACCATTAAGCTCTTGTGTTTCACTTTGTAATGCCTTTATCATCTCATTGTTTTATTTGTGATTTGTTGGTTATCATTTCAGCTGGCAAATGTTCAATGTCCACGAGATACCCATTTCTGGGTTTATGAAGATGGATCTTACGAAGAAGAAGGGCAAAATAATATTAAGGGGAACATATGGGGAAAGGTTCTCTCTTATCTGATAATAGCATACCCTTCTGTTCAATGTAGGCTTAAAAGTGTATCTCTTCTTGATTTGGTTTTTTATACAATATTAGTTTGGTTTATGGTAGGCAGGCGTCCACTCGTTTCATTTGTTCATTATTCTCATTGCCTGTACCTCCTACTAATCCTCTTGGGGTCAGAGATAATTCAACTAACTATTCAACAAGATCTGTACCTGAATATTTGGAGCAAGGTAGAGTTCAGAAACTTTTGTTGTTTGGCATGGAAGGGTCTGGAACAGCTACGCTATTCAAACAGGCATGTTTATTTCCTTTATCTTTCACTTCTTCCGTCTCTCTCACCCTGTCTCATTTCTGCTTATTAACCTTTAGCCTGGCTGGTTTGGATTCAATATCTTTGGCTTTGCTTTTTTGACGGGTAGAGGACTTTAGTGAAGAGTCATAGTTTATGTTCTTGATTCAGTGTGCAATGGAGGCTGGTGGAGTGGTAGTAGTGTAGTTATAAGTTGACTATTTTCTTAGGAGTTTAGATATATATACACGCGCCCAGCCAACTCTCACAAAAATACGTTGTATAGCTATGTATTTGCTTAAGTATGTATGATACATGCATGCATATATGTACCAATAGTTCTTTGTATTAATGTTCTGTGTCCTTGTCAGATTCATATAATGTAGCAATGAATACCCATTTATGCATGTTTGCAGAATTCATGCGTACTAAGAAATTAGGTGTATATTTAAACGAGAAGTTATATGCATTCAAATCTGTATGTCACAACTTATGGATAATGGAAACCACCCAGCCTTGCCTTAACTTTATTGTAGTGATTTCTCATGTGCTCATGATGGATGGGCTTTTCAGTGTACATGTGGCAGGAGATAATTTTTCAAAAACTGCATAATTTTAGCCTACATGGTTATGGCACATTTTATTGGGAACAGGCTTTTATTCTTGTTATTGTAGTTATAACACATTTTGTTTTTTATATCTATTATTTTATCTATTAACCTGGTGTTGAACTGTTAATGGCGTATTACTGATTGTTTTATTTTTCTCACTTTATCATTTCTAATTATCTGAGTCTTCATTTTCCCTATCTGTGGAACAGGCCAAGTTTTTATATGGAAACAAGTTTTCTACAGAAGAATTACAAAACATCAAGCTTATGATTCAAAGCAATATGTACAAGTATCTCAGCATTCTACTTGAAGGACGAGAGCAGTTTGAAGAGGAAGCTCTGGAAGAGAGAGAATCTACTTCACTAGAAGGTGAAGGATCTGGACAAGTACAAGGTATAATTTTACTTTGCTTCCCTCTTTTATAGTTTGATGGAACTGTTTCTCTTTAAGTTGAAGTGCCATTTGCTTTCTACTATTTTGTGGCATTTTTTATTACTGTCAAGTCATTAAATATTGATTTCTCATTCAGAGGCCATGAAAGAATGATATAGTAGTGAAGCTTTTCACATGTGTTCTGTATACTTAGGATCATATCATTTGTTCCGTCTATCATGATTAGTTATATTTCTTTGTACAATGTATGTATATTGTATGATCATACAGTGACACTTAATGCATTTAAAAATTTCAAAATGTTTGTAACATATGCATTTGATCTGTATTTTTCACTCTTACTTACCTACTAGGATAATGCTTTTGTTGTTTTATTTCTTATGCTCACTATATCAATTCATTTGTCATTCTTTCTTCACGGGTTGTCTTAAATTGTTGTCAAATTTGAACATTTAATGAAGAACGCCTAGTCCCCTTGGGGAGTAGAGGACAAAAATAATTGCTTTATGTTTCCCATATTTGACCCAAAAAGGTAATTCTTGGATAAAAACATTATTTGATTTTGTAGTAATATAATGTTATCTGCAATTTTGGTCCAATGTGTACTAAATTCATTATTTGTTTTTAAGATGTTAATCTTCATCAAATATAATTTTGTATGACAATATTTAACATTTCCATAGACGATCTAAACTGTTTATAGCAATTACTACCAAGGCTCATTTCATTCCTTGGTTCAATAACGTGGATCAATTGGCACCATTGGGGGCTTTGTCCAAAACCAAATTTTCATCAAACCATTTAAGTAAGGTCCTTGTCAATGGCCACTAGCTATAGATCTTCGAGAGAGTTCTTTTTCCTTGCCCATTATTTGTGACAACTACCATCAATTCAACTATGTTTTGACTAGTATATTGGACCATTTGCCCTTTTAAGAAACAATTTTCAAGTTAGATATAGTAATTTTTGATATCGCATCAAGTTTTCCCTTTGTGGATGATACAATTTGATAATCTTTTTGTAAAATCAACAGTTCTGTGGGTGAATCTAATTGTAAACTAAATTTAGCAGAAACAGCAGCTGATGAAAACAAGCCTAGTATTTATTCAATCAATCAAAGATTCAAGCACTTTTCTGACTGGTTACTGGATATTATGGCAACGGGAGATTTGGAGGCCTTCTTCCCTGCAGCAACACGTGAGTATGCTCCTATGGTAGATGAGATCTGGAGAGATCCTGCTGTTCAGGAAACATACAAGAGGAGAGAGGAATTGCATAATCTTCCTGATGTTGCTAAATATTTCTTGGATCGGGTATGACTCTACTATTTCATTTTTACTATCTTGTAAGTATTTAGTGGTGTTGTTTTGTATATTTCTCTGCAATTTAACTCTTAATTATGTTGACATTGGTATTTATGTTTGTGCTTTACAAACATTATTTTGCCATTTCCATTAGTTAATTCAAAGTGGCTGGCAACTCTGTCACTGTCTTGCCAAACTACTGTTTCTCCTTATATGTCAGTAAACTTTAAAAATATGCAAGAGGTGCAATGTAACATTTTCTGGCTGTAGAAGAATCCTGGATTAGTAAGGGTGTGTATCAATGAGATGCTTGAATATGTAAGTGCTATATTGGCTTGGAACAGTTCTTTGAAAATGTCTTTTCCCTTTAAAAGAAAGGCTTTTAAAAGTTTCCATTTATCTTTTAAAGATAAACAATTTAAGAGGGTTGATGGGTCAAATATATTAGCTCTTTAGAGAGAATGAATAAACTTATTCTGCACTTGACTTCAGACCTTCTAGTGGCTGTTCTCTCTAAATTACCTCTCCTTTGGATTTGCCTTTTTAGCATTCATTCAAACTTTTTACTATGAGGTGGCAGCTCATTGTACAATGCTAATTGATAGTTTTTGGTTGTATCTTATTATTAATATTGTCGGTGAAGCAATAGATAGAACTAGAAGTAGCCTTTCATGAAACTCTGGCCTAGGGTTTAGGGTGCATTGATACTAATATTTGCTAAATATTCCAATGAATTTTGGTTATAGGAAAAGTATCATCTGCATGGCTATTGCCCAATTAGCATAACCATTTAAATTGTATTTTCCTCTACCTTGTTAAATAATACAATTTCCCTTGGTGGATAGGAATTGTTCCCATCACATAATCACTAATATCTATGGAACATTAAACTATATAGCAGAAGAGAAAGTACGGAAACTATAGAGGCTTTATTAATTAGCAAAAGCATAAATTATCCTATCAAAAGATTGACAGTAGAGTAGCAGATGTTAGAAGTTCGTATTTTCAGTTATTTATGATTTCTGTAAATGTTTAGATGTCTATACATTTATATGGATATCTAGATGTATATCTAATGAACATGTCATTATGTACTTTTGTGCAACTCCAATGAAAAGTTACGAGTCTCTTGATGCATATTTAAATATTTTTATAATAGTATTGCCACATGGAAAAACTTACATTAAGATATTCACTATCCACCATCTTTGTGGTTGCTAGAGTTTATATGGATAGAAGATTGGGAACCGAACCTTCAAAAGAATACTTTTAAAGTACGGTGTAAAATTTAAATTATGGATCATGACTCCTTCCTGTCTATCTAAATTTGGCTCATCTAATAAATGTTAGTCTTTCACTTTTATGTGCTCTGTTATTGAGATGTCTAATCATATGTGATCTTGTGTACCCAATAGGAATATTATGATGTGCATATTCATATTTAAGCTTCTAATTGTATTGGTCTTGCTTTTGTACTTTATATTTTTCATATTTTTCTGGCTAATATTTTTAAAAACAATCTTAAAATGTATTGGTTTTCATCACGTGCTTCTGTTTATGAAGAGGTATAATTATATGTGATCCTGCACAGGCAATAGAAATTTCGAGCAATGAGTACGAACCTTCTGATAAGGATGTATTATATGCCGAAGGAGTCACTCAGAGCAATGGTCTCGCTTTCATGGAGTTCTCATTTGAAGATAGGAGTCCAATGTCTGAGATATACAGTGAAAACCTCAACTGCCCTCCTCCCTTAACCAAGTAAATCAATGTCCTTTTCTCTTATTTTAAGGAATCTTCTGAAAATGTTCTTGACTTCTTGACACTGTTATTGACTCAGATATCAATTGATTCGCATAAATTCAAAGGGACTGCGTGATGGTTGCAAATGGTTGGAAATGTTCGAAGATGTTAGGGCAATCATATTTTGTGTTGCCCTGAGTGACTACGACCAGATGTGGCCTAGTAGTACCGGTCAGCTTCGAAACAAACTGCTGGCAAGCAAAGATCTTTTCGAGAGTCTAGTGAAGCATCCTTGTTTTAAAGATACCCCATTTGTGCTTCTCCTAAATAAATATGATGCCTTTGAAGACAAGATAAACAAAGTTCCTTTATCAAATTGTGAGTGGTTTGGGGACTTTTGCCCCGTGAGACCTCATCACAACAATCATGCCCTAGCGCACCAAGCATACTACTATGTGGCTGTGAAGTTCAAGGAGCTTTACTATAACCTAACCGGACAGAAGCTGTTCGTGGGGCAAACTCGAGCTCGGGACCGCACGTCCGTCGATGAGGCATTCAAATACATAAGGGAAATCATCAAATGGGACGACGAGAAGGACGATGATGTATATGAAATCAACCCAGAAGAGTCTTTTTACAGTACAGAAATGAGTTCTTCACCATTCGTCAGACAGGAGTGAACGATCATATTTTTGGATAGAAACTCATCGCTCCGAAGAATTTGTAGGAGCATTGCATTTGTGAAGGTAAGGGAGGTCAATTGGGTGAGGTGTGGTAGTATGTTGTTTTGTTTTGTTTTTTTAGGATCTTTCCCAAACAGGTTCACAATGATTTTTGCCCCTTCATAAATAAGCTAATTTGATTGAGAGGTTGTAAATTCAGAGGTGATTTGTTCTCTGTACAGCTTATATTGACAATATTGTTCAGCTTAATTTGAAAAATAAAAAATAAAAAACACGTATTTTTTATATCCAACTGAGCCATGTATCACTATGACCTTTACAAAGAATTAGGTGTCTAAAAAATTTAATTTACGAAAGCCTAACTTCTTTTAACTTATAAAGATCGTTTGACTGATGATTGATATTTATTAGGAAAGTAAATGAGTTAAACATATTCAATTTATAATTCAACTTGCAGTTTAGACAGTTTTTTTATAACTAGAACTGTGCCTCCACATTTTATAGAAATCGGTTTGTATTACGTAAATAGATAATATGCAATATGATACGATTTTATTTGGTTATTTTAAGGTAAATATGACATTGTTTTAGGTTGACATGAATTTGATTAAGGTTAATTAAAGTTTGGAATTCTATTTTTGTTTTAAATGATTTCATGTCAAAGTGTATATAAATAAGATGGTCTTATCATCAAAATATTATATATAAAATCTGCGTATTTATGTGATCATGTTAATAATGTATTTTTAGAAAACAAAGATATCTTAATTATTTTTTTTAAATGATATTGTTTACACAAATTTTAATTAATTATGATATGTTAAAAATAGTTCTAACATAAAAGAGTAATTCATATACTCAGTTTTCTCTTATCTTTTGTAGTTATTTGATATTCATCATCTTCTTAATAGATTTGTTAATTAAATCTGTTATTTGTTAAAAGAAGGATTTACTTTGCTTATATTCATTATAATAAAATTGGTGAAAAGATGACTTAAAGCCAATATGATTCATAGGACTCTGTCTGCTCACAATGTATTTCAAAACAATTTTGTTTAAGTCACTTGGTTCCATTCTCTATCTTGAAGAGACCTTCCAATTTAGGAAGCTTGGAGTTACTAGAAAAACTTCAATGTAAGAATTAAAGGCCATGCACTAAAACATTCTATGATTGGAGCAGTGCTTGGTGTTCTTCTCATAAGATAATTTCATTAATGAATTTAACCACTCAAATTTCTTTTAACGTGCAAGATGTCACTAATAATAAAATTCTTTAGTATTATAGAAGTTGATCTTGGAAATGCAAAGTTGGCATTCATCTTCCTTGTAGATATCATGACCTTCAATTATAGTTTCAAAGCTAACGAATCATATAAGTTACCATTTCATTGTTTGAAATTTAAAACACATTTATTGATCAAAGTCAATTTTCAAAACTACTACATTTGATCATTGATAATATATTGGCATAAATCAAGTTGACGATCTCTTTGTCCTCATGGTAACAAAATCTTTATCATAATATGAATGAATCTATATTATTTTGAAAAATCATTACCATCTAGAAATATAATTTGCCTCTCCATGCGTCTTTGGGAAATGAAGTTTAATAACTGGGATACTCAATGGATTCTATTTCTTTATTTAACATGCTATATTATAAATGGGTCTGTGGGGGACTAAACTCTCAGAATTATTTTTTGAAAAATAATATCTGATTGTAATTATAAATACTATACGAGTTAAAATTCAGATTCTGAAAATGCAAATTGACAATAAACTTTACTAATTAAAAGTTTTGGGCAAAACACTTCCTTCCACTCACAAGTTTAACTCAATAGGATCTCTGTCATGTTCTATATCTCCCACAATGAACTACAAAGAGTATGGTGATTCAAATAATATAGAAAACATACTTTGGTCCAATAAAGAAAAAAAAAAATCTATTTTCCCCTTATCACTTCAATCAGTTTAGTTTAGTGTAGTTTTCAACAAAATAGCCCTTTCAAGAAAATAATGAATTTTTCAAACCACCAAAATATTTAATAATTTCATTTGAAGAGAGTACAAACTTATCAATTAGATTTTTTCTAATAAAAATATTGTCCAACTCTGAGATTTGCGAACTTTAATCCATTGATGATATTTTTGATAATAAAGTCTGTCACATATTACTCTAATATCAGTTAAAGTTGGTTGGTTGCAACTGATCACTTACCACAAGACTGGAATAAAAAGACATTAATTTGGTTTACTTTCATAAACAGTAACGTTTTAGCTTAAACATGATATAAATTATGCACTAAAGTGCCATTCAGTGTGCTTTAGTATGTTGACACATGTTTTACTTATCCTTCACTTTTATAAGCTGATTTAAACATAACTTATATTCATTCTAAAATAAAACCAACTAATCACTAATCAACTTGCAACCCTAAAATCATTACTGCACATTCATCTTAAAATAAAATACTGAGGGTATTTCGGCTATTTTAAAACTGAAAATAGTGCAGGTTAGAATTTTTTGTAGTGCAGGAAGCAACAGCCTTTAATGGATCAACATTGACGGGTACAAAGAGCATTTGGACTAGCCCACGGTAGGGCCCATATTGATAACTAAATGGTCCAATTGGCCCATTTATTCACCTTCTTCTGCCTTTCATTCACACTGTTCAATCTTTAGTAAGATTTGTTGAATCTTAATGACAAACACAATATTTTACATTTTATTTTAAAGAGTTAAAAAAGTTAGAAAAAAAAAAGTATTTTTAGGCGTAATAAACTAATTTATATCATTATAAACGATACAATTTTATGATTTTTTGTAATAAATTTTCTATATAATATTTCAAATTTTATACTCGTTTCTATATTAAAGTTAAAAGTATAAATTAATATCAAGAATCGAGTTTAATTAACAGAGACTAGTCTTTTACCACAGGATGAGTGAGGGTTATTCGATGCGTTCATATTTAATGTCTAACATTTTTTTTTTATATTATTTCTTAAATAATATAAAAGTGAGAAGGAAAAAGACGTAATATCTTTCTTTGCCTATTTAAAACATGTTTACCAACCTAAATATAAATCTTTTATGATAAAATAAATTTATAAATATACGTTTAAAGTCAAATACTATTAAAGATGTTGGTCTAAACCTAAAATAAATCTATCTCATTCAAGCAAGCCAAGTTCATATTTTAACTTTAGAAACCTAACTTTTACCATTTAAGATGAACCCTAACTTGACCCATTTCACCCTTCATAGAAGAAAATTCAACACTGATTAATGAAATTACAAACCTAAAATCCTTCTTTGAATACTCAATTCAATAATTCACACACACACACACAAAATTACCATATTTCACAAAACTGAACCAAAAAAAAAATGAGTAAATATAAACAAAGATGATTCATTTTTCTTTTTTTCAGTATACAATATCTAAGTGTCGCTCATGAAGCTGATTATTAATTAATTTGTTTTGGGTGGTTCCATTATAGCCGGCAGAAGAGTGATTGTATTTTTCTGATTCCATAATTCATACCTAACTAGGGCACACATGCTTACTTTCATCACTGTTATATATATAGTTATATAATAAACACAACAGAATTCAATATAGTACAATATCCTAGTCAACACCAACTTAAATTTTAATGTCAATTATTAAACTTCATTATAGATCCTTGCATGCAACAATGGAGAAGAATCTGCATTAAATAAACCCTAGAAAGTTATACTGTTTTTGCTGGTTAGGTATAATGTGAGGCCTGTGATTTAGGTTTAGAATGGTAACCTACATTTTTGTTGAGGTCCAAAGTAAATACTAAATAGTATAAAGTTGACAAGAACATAGTTGTCTCATGTAACTGCACCATGTTACCTCAGAAAAGTTAGGAAATTATTGAGCTGTAACATGTCTCCTCAACTACTTAAACCACCATGTCACAGTCAAGTGTTTATAAATGTATGTTTGAATCAACAGTTATAAATTTGACTTTAGATTATTTTCATTTTATTATAAAATTATCTTTTTTTATATGGAGGTTGAATTTTAAATGTGTATTGATAATTAGTCTCTTGGACTATAATTGATCTTTCCATTGATCATAGAGTCTCATTCAATAACTATCTAGAATTTAGATGGAAATATCAAACACTGATTTCTGAAATCAATTAAAGATAATATGAATTTTAAAGAAGAAATATAATTTAATATTTAAATTTGGAGTTACAATGTATCAAAATTGTAATTTTCTGGAAGGATTTGTGTTGTTAGTATTTTTTGCGAAAAAATGGTTACACACTATTTTTTTTAAAGTTTGTTTTATCTTATTAAATTTGACAATAATCATTTTATACTAAAAATGTTATATATAGAGTTAAAACACCTATGCTTCTATTTATATTATTTTTTATTACTTATAAAAAGATATTTAAAGATAACAAAAGATAAAACAAAATAATTAGAGCTCATAAAATACACTTCACATAAAAAAATTACTTAATTTTAAAAATTTTAAAAATATCTTAAAAAATAAACTTTAAGTTTAATTTAATTCCAGAGATCACTTTGAATGAAAATTTTTTCTATTTTCTGAATAACTATGATAACATCTTAAAAGAATAAAATTTAAGTATAATTTAATTTATAAAATCGATTTAAAAAATAAAATTGGTATCCAATTTAGTTATATCTCTAACATAATGATAGTAAGATATTTCCGAGTGAAATAGAATGAAACATAGGCATTTTGAAATTATTTTGTGAAAATTAAGTTTAATGTTAAATTCTCATCCCAATGCAAAAGTGAAGTACATGAGATTGTTAGAGTTAACTGAAATCAGATTTAGATGCATTTTCTAGTCCAAAAGAAACTAACAAAAGCCTTCGAGGGATTGATTCAAATTTTAGAATTACAAATAAACGTGATGAAAATTGTAAGAATATAATGGTGATTATTGCACACGCAAAGAGGTCAAAGATCAAAGCCTCTGGTCTCCAAAAGAAAAAGAAAATGGTGACTTATTATGAATGAAAAACAAAGGGTTTGCAATGGAATTGAATTGCAGGGTTTGAAGGTGTCAACAATGGAGTTTGATTAGTTTGGTAAAAGAGATACCAACGTGTCCTTTCTTTCACCTCTTCTTCCTATCGTCATCTTCTACCTATTCAATCACCCTCACAATTTTATATATAGAAAAGGTCAAACTAATATTACTTCTTCCTTTAAATAAAATTAAACAAAACATAAATTATCACTTTGATCTTGAATTTATACAATGTTTTCGTGTCAGTTTCTAGATTGAAAGAAATATATAAGAAAATCAACAAGCAAATTATTTATAAAATGAATAAAAAAGTGTGTTTAGAGTTTATTTAAGATTTATTAAAATAGATTTGATGCCCCAAGATCACCGATTCTATTATATTTTTGTCACAGTTTGACTCTTATTAACTCATTTATAATTTCCACGACTTAGATTCGTATATTATATAGGATTTGGACCTTCTCTAATATAAAATTACTAATCTTGTATTTTTTTTAATTGCCGATTACTAATATATTTATTATTTATTCAAAACAACATCGGAATCTTCAAATTTTTGTAATTCTGCAGAAGGATTCCAGCTAGCTGCGATGATGGATACTTTTTTATCTTTGGTGTTTTATGAATATTTCATTAAATTAATTATTTTACTGAAAAATGTACTACCCACACTACATAATTTATGTACCATTAAGTATTAGTTTAAAATATTTCGTTTTTATGTGGTTCAATTTTGTCAAGAATTTATTCATTTTTATTTCTCTTTCTATAATTTTAATAACATATTTTTTTTTTCCTTTTATCTTCTTAGCTTTTACAATAACTTTATAAGTAATTAGCACATTTATTTACTTGTTAGATAGAGAGATAAGAAGAATAAAAAATTGTATAACTATTTTGTATTATTATTATTATTGTTGTTGTTGTTAGATTTTATTTCTTAGTTATTGTAAAACAATATTAAAAGAGATATAAAAAATAATGGAGAGAGTAATAAAGCAATTTTATTAATCGGAATACTTTTATTAAGAAAACCTTAGAACTTTCCGTTATAATTAGAACCATGACTTAAGAAAGTTGCAGGCCGAGAAGAATGGCGTATATGTGAAGCATGTTGATTGAAACTCAAAGGGGAGAATGAAAAGAAAATTATTAAAATAATTAAGAAGAACGAAAATCTGTATTAAAAAATACATTATAAATTTAACCTAGTGGTGTGATTGGATTAGTTGTAAAATATTGATTTGATATAATTGATTACATGAATAAGTTTTACATTTTGACGTGTTGGGTAAAATGTATTTTTAAAAGGATCTATTTGGCTTTCTAAAAGAATAATTTTTTTAACAATAAACTTATACAATAAAAGGTATCAAGTTTTTGTAGTAGTTAATTTTATGTTTAAATTAGTTAATTATTAGGGATAATGAGAGAAAATGAAAATTAATAAAAAAAAGTGAACTTTTAAATTACCAATGCGTTAAATAGTAATATCAACAACTTTCTTTTCAATTAGTTAAATTATAATTTCAAAAATAGTGTCATCTAAACATGTAGAGGCTAATATTTTGAGTCGAGGTAACGAGTTTCTAAAGCCATTTTAAAAAAATCGTACACCAAATTAATTAATTATAGCTATAATTAACTTCGATTATTGTCAATACAATTACTTAAACATTATTAATGAATTTAAAAATATTCCAACCTATTGTGACTTTGGATCCACACTGCCAATTCTTTGAGAATTGGTCTATTTCGTGTATAAAGGGTTCATGTCATAATTTATGTTGATTTCTTTTAATGTATATAATTTAGTTTTCAAATTTTACTAACTTCATAATAAAGATTTATTTTTTTAATATGAAGTTGACTAATTATAAAGGCTAAATTTATCATAAAATTAAAAAATTTTAAAGAAAGTTTTGATAAATTGAATGAATATGTATTTGTTTTGGTAATGAATTGCTTTTCGAGCTATCTTTCAGCAGCCAAATACTATTCTACGACACTAAAATTAATTTAAGGAAATAATTTTACTCAGCATCCCACATTTTTCTCTCGTTTAAAGAATTAATTTCCTTGATTACATATTTAAGGAAGCATGATTAATTTCAATACCTTTTCAGAGTCAACAAATTAAAACAATCATAAATATGAATTTTAAATTAATTATTACAAGAATCAACAATCATAGCATAAATAAAAATTTAAGATGAAATAATAATGTAAAAGAATTTACACTATTATTACTTTTTAATAAATTTCAAAGTTTTTCTTTTATCTGACTTGTTATAAGCCAACATTTAAAATTGTTGCAAGTTTAGTTTGAGAACACTAAAGAAAAATAAAATTGTGAGAACAGAGAAAGTTTTGGCGCGTAGCATAATAACATCGTACGTGTTGTGTTTGTCCAAAGTCCTAGTAGAAAGCGTGTGTATATACTGCGTTGCTTAGGTCTTCTGTTTTTGTTTTTCTTTTACCAATTCTCTGTTTTGACGGAATGTCTATTCTCAATTTTTCTTCAAATCTTCAATGGTCAATATTCAAATCCTAACTCCTTCTTCCTAATATGCAACAACACCACATTCTCTCTCTCCAATTTGAATGCTTCTCTCTTAGAATACTATTTTCTTGGGTCTAACTTTGAACACACTGATTCGTGTGTATGAAACCAAGGACCCTGATCCTGTACTTATATATCACAACTCACATGAGACATGACATATCTATGTGATTCTCTATAATATAAATACATGAACAAACCCTTTTGAAGACCATTGAAAATTTCTCATCAAATTCTTTCATATTTGATCACCAAAAGGCTCAAAATTTACGTTACAGAAACAGTTTTGGTTTCTTTGATCAGGTTGCTAGAGATGGTGTTGGGATGGAGAAGGAGGAAGGGAAACAGCAAGCAAAGCAAAGGTGGCAAGCCTGTGATGGAGCTGGTGGTTCCCAACCACTTCAGGTGTCCAATTTCTCTTGACTTGATGAAGGATCCTGTGACACTGTCAACTGGGATCACCTATGATAGGGAGAATGTGGAGAGGTGGTTTGAAGAAGGGAACATCACATGCCCAGTTACCAACAAGGTTGTGAGGAACTTTGACATGATTCCAAACCATTCTCTCAGGATAATGATCCAAGATTGGTGTGTGGAGAATAGGCAACATGGGGTGGAGAGGATTCCAACACCAAGGATACCAATCAGCCCAATTGAGGTTGCTGAGCTTCTGATGCAAGTGAAGGACTCAGCAAGGGGTTTGGACCAATATGGCTGCCTTGAATTGGTGCAGAAAATGAAGAAGTGGGGTGGGGAGAGTGAGAGGAACAAGAGATGCATAGTGGACAATGGAGCACCTGTGGCATTGGCTTCATCCTTTGATGCATTTGCCAATGACTCAGTGGAGAGAAATGTGGTGGTTCTTGAGGAGATTTTGTCAGCTCTGAATTGGATGTTTCCACTTCAATTGGAGGCACACAAGTCCTTGGGATCTTTGGCTTCTCTAAGCTGCATGGTTTGGTTCTTGAAGCACCAAGATCTCTCAGGGAAAGAGAAGTCCATTGTGGGATTGAAAGAGCTTCTTTCCTTTGGTGATGTGAACCATGTTGAGGCCTTGTCACAAATTGAAGGGGTGAATGAGCTCTTGGTGGAGTTAATCAACAAGAGGGTTAGTCCAACCATCACAAAGGCCTCATTGAGGGTGGTTTGGTACTTGGTCTCATCCTCTTCCAATTCCAGTGAGAAAATGAAATTGGCATTTGTTGAATTGGGTTTGGTTTCTTCTTTGCTTGAGATTCTCATTGACTCAGACAAAAGCCGGTATGAGAAGGCTTTGGCCATTTTGGACTCTCTGTGCAGTTGTGAAGAAGGAAGGAACAAAGCTTCTGGGAATGACTTAACAATTCCTCTTTTGGTGAAGAAAATTCTGAGAGTTTCACCCTTGACCACAGACTATTCTGTGTCTGCCCTTTGGAAGCTGTGCAAGTTTGGAGAAAAAGATGAAGGAAGAACCCTTGTTGAGGCCCTTCAAGTTGGTGCCTTTCAGAAGCTCTTGTTGGTGTTGCAAGTTGGATGTGGTGATGAGACTAAGGAGAAAGCAACAGAACTTCTCAAATTGATGAATCCTTACAGGGCTGAATTGGAATGTATAGACTCAGATTACAAGAATGTTAAGAGATCATTCTAACTTTATCAGGGTGCTTCTTATTTCTCTATTACAAGTTTTGTTTGTGTAACATTTTTTTGCCTAGCCATTGGATCTCAACAATCTTTGTCATGGTGTGGCATTCCAAGAATCCACAAGTAGAAATAGAATTTATTCTTTTTGTATATCACAATAATAGTGAGAATGACATATTCATATTTTGTAACATATGTGCTTCTACTTTATTCTGTCATATTCATTAACTTCTTTCTTTTGAAATAACATGTGATTAGGTGGTGATGATAAGGAAGGAACAGTGCCCGAATGAAGAAGTTATTGTAAAACTAGAGTAGTTATAGAGCTAGAACAAGCCAAACTTTAGGTATTTTATGTCATGATTGAAGTTTGAAATCTTCGGTAAGATCATTAGACTGTTACAACAACAATAGAAAATACCATTGTACCTGTTATTTTTTCTTATCCCTTTCATGTGTAACTGCACTTCTTAATTTCGTCATTTTTTACAGTGTCGTGAAAATGTATTTTGTCTACTTAAAAGGTTTTCCTTGATCATAATAATTTAATGAGAGACGACTTTAATTTATTGAATGTAAGACTTCATTATTATACATGATCCAAATTAGGAGAAGGCCATGTTATCCAAATTCAAGTGTGGAAATATTAAGGCACAAAGTTCTCCAATTTTGTTTTTTTTTTTTTTTTAAATAACATGAATAGAGAATGGAATCATTTGATTGTTGATTGTGTGGCATGAAAAAATATCTTGGGATAGAGTAAGCAGGTTGTTGTATTAAGAGTGCGATAAATTATGGAACAGATTATGAGTATTCAATTCGTCTTTAGAGGTTTGGTTCGTATATATGAAGAGTAATAGAAACAGTAATCATACCTACAGGTATTTTTCTATTTATAAAAATAATGTTGTATCATTTTACTGTTCATCATGCTCATTCCTAAACTCAAGACAACAAAATCTTATTAGTAATACGGATCTACACTTAATCTTAATTATGAATTGTTAAATTGTTAGATAGATTTAATGTGTTTATTCTAAAAGTAAGATGATGAGTTTCTCTCCGTCTTGTTAAAAATGTCTTAGACCGACTTTTAATAGATAAATTGTTCTCAATTTTCTCAACCTATAATACAAAATCTTTTATATTTAGATTGAAATTAAAAGAAGTTTCATTCATACAATTTTTCCTTTATATACCATAATACTATATTACAACATTTTTATAGGTTTTTCTTCAAAAGGCAAATGTTATTCTAAGCAAGTCTCTTCAATTTAAGAGAAAGACATGGTTGAAAAGTTGAATCATTTGAGCATTTTGGCATCTATGCTTTTGATATGTGAAACTAATGATGTATTCAACAAGATGAGCTTCGAAGGAAAAAAAAAAAATGCTATAATATAGATTTTTTGAACTTATGAGAAGAGCACAACAGAGTTTTCTATATCTTGTTTTTCCTTTTTGAAATTTTTTTCTAGTAATCTTAATTTTTAAATTAACCATGTTTTTTTATCAAAGAAAACACAATATACTCACTGTATAATCGAAAAGCTAACTTACAAATGATCCCAGATTCATGTATATTTACAATGTTTTTAGTTTCACCTCGATTGACTAGTAAAAATTAATTTTATGTAAGATACATTTAAATACCCTTTTAGTCTTACTAAGATTAGAGAGAGTTAAATAAAAAGTGAAATGGTTATTTCAAGTAAGATATATTAGTATGATAATATAATGACACTCTTAAAAAGTTATATTTTTAAAATAAATGTTATTTATCTATTTTAAGATAAATACTAGAAAACACTAATATTTATTTAAATTTTAGAGAAATGAAATAGAAAAGATATATTTTACTAAAACAAAAATAAACATATTGTATAAAAATTTAAAACACTAATTTCAAATTTTATAAGTATGGAATATAAAAAAAAAAACTACAAGAAACAAAGTAAAAGTAACTTATTTTACACAAACTAAAGACATATTAACTCTTCTAACATATAAATGTTTGATTACTGTTAAGTAAAAAATTTACCTCTGAACTTCAATTTAATTAGATTTTATAATAGAAAAGCTTTTCTTAATGAAAAAATTTACAGTAAATTTTATATTAAACTTTGAAGATAAATCACTCCACTTCAAAATTAATTTAGAATAAAAATTTACAAATATAAATTACTTCATTTCAAAATTTCGTTCTGCTGTTAATGAAAAGTATGTTAATTGACTTTTCAAATTATATTTAAATTATACGGAGCTCATTCTTTTTCCTTTTCAAATTATTAAGATATCGTTAGTATATAAGTAATCATTTTACTGATATTTAACATTAAAACATTGTAATCTTTTAATATTAAATTCATAATAATATCATGTTTTATTAATTTTAAGTTTTTTATAATAAAAATATTGAAACAAATAAGATACAAAAAGGTATATATGATTTTTTATTTAAAAATAGGAATTGGTAAGCTGCATTATGACTTCAGCATCATTCACACCTTGTGAATACTCCTTAAATAAATAATTCACCACAATTTAAAAAGATAATTAAGAAGTCTTCACATTTCATCTAGATTCATATATAATTATTAAATGTATTAAAGTCACAGTCATTTTTCATTGGTTTTTCAGTCAAAGAAACAGCTAAACTCATATTGTTTAAACAATTCATGCAAGACAAATCTCATAGTGTAGGGCTTTTTCAGACAACTTTGTATTGAAGGAGAAAGATCAAATTAAATTATATTATGAAGATATATTGATTCTCTATTTTTCATATTTCGTAAATCTTTTCTTGCAATTTTTTACGTTTTGTTTATAGAATGTATAAAATTTGAGAAAATATATATCTAAAAGAATTTATAATAAAATACATAAAATTTTAATAATGGAGGTAACTTTTTACCACAAGAAAGCAATTGTTGTTGTTAATGGCTAACATTGAGCAGAGATGGCATGGTTATTCCGATGATGCAGCTGTTGTTGCTTTTAGTTCTTTCGAATTTTTCTCAAAAAAAAAGTGAAACGAGTTTGAGTTTAAAACATAATTTCATTTTTATCTGTATTTTAATGTTGTTTTTAAGAATCATTAAATATAATATTTTTTTACTTTAATAAAGCTATCATTAAAATTAAAAAAATACATCATATTTTTTTATTTAATATGTAATTTAAATTATCTGTTCTGTTTAATTATAGTTATAGTTTAAATTATTTAGGTATTAAAATAAATTTTAATTTGAAAATAATATTAAAAATACTTAGTCAAGTTGTTGCATGCAAGTTTTATATTTTAAGGGGAAAAAACACGAATTGCTTTTTATCTAAGTCAACTACTATTGAAATAAAATAAAACAGAATTAAATGTATATTAATTATTTTATTTATATATATATATATATATATATATATATATATATATATATATATATATATATATATATATATATATATGATTAAATTTAAGTTAATTTCTCCAACTTTTTTATCATAAAATTTGTATTTTGAGATAACATGTTTATATCTATCATTCATAAGTAGTGGCAAGAGTCATTATTTTAAATAAATAAGAAAGTGCACTTGATGTAAA